>ERZ835880.490-NODE-490-length-42558-cov-9.423617_pt1 | contig 42558 bp, 41 predicted proteins | sample MGYA00519944_ERZ835880 | MGnify/ENA primary metagenome ERZ835880 (study PRJEB31850, sample SAMEA3708787) | human gut metagenome | biome: human gut; feature: human-associated habitat; material: faeces | place: China | collected 2014 ... | reverse complement strand
TGAGGATACACTGGCAGGGCAGGTGGAGGATCAGCTTTTCATTGGAGAAAATATCATGGTGGCACCGGTCTGCGAGCAGAATGTATCCGGAAGAGTGGTTTATTTCCCGGAGCATATGAAAGAACTGATTTTTAAGAATGGTATCATAGAAGAAGGAAAGGTATACGAGAAAGGCTTTTCTTATGTAGAAATGCAAATGGGAACCGTGCATATTTTCTTAAGGGAAGGATATCTGTTTCCGGTGGCAAAAGGCGGAAAATGTGTTGAAGATGTTGATTTTGAAGATCTGACGCTGTATTCTTTTGGAAAAGAGATAAAACCCTACGAGTACTATCTGGATGATGGCGAGACGAAAGATTTTAATATGGAAACCCATATCCGTATCCTGAGCTGCTGATGGATGGAGGTTTTCTGGCAACCTGTTCCTGCTCTCATTTCATGACGTATGAGCTTTTCACAGAGACAATCGGACAGGAAGCCCGCAATGTACACAAGCGCCTGCGCCAGGTGGAATTCCGTACCCAGGCACCGGATCATCCGATTCTCTGGGCGGCAGATGAATCTTATTATTTAAAGTTCTACATTTTTCAAGTGGTTGACGAGAAGTAGATGGTTGAAAGTGGCAGAAATGCTTGATTTATAAGGGGTGGAAGGTATTTGACGTTTACCAAGAAAACCTCGTAAAGTATCACAAAATATCACAAAACCGTGATTCAAAGTAGTAAGAAGTCTGAGTATTAAGCACCTGAAATGTAAAGAGTGCGTATCTTTCTTTTTCAAATAAGAGATGGTATTATTATTGTGGCAAGAAAAATGACTTATAAAAGTTACAAATATATACGGAATGGCTACGGTATGGAGACTTTTTTGAAAAGGAAGTTATGATATTATTATGGAAGTAATGAAAAAAGAGTAATCGAGAAAATTTGGTTGCTCTTTTTTATTGTGAAGGGGTTTGCATGTGCTATAATAAAACAAATTAACAAATCGGAAGTGGTGGAACTGACACATTAGAAAGGATTATATATGAGTGAGTTGATTAAGGCTGATAATGAATATAAGGAGTGGATTGCCGGAATATCCACTGATTTTAGAAAAAGCCAAATCAGGGCTTCTATGAAGATAAATGATGAGATGCTAAGATTTTATTGGAAACTTGGTAAGGGCATTTCATCTATGAGTGAACAATTCGGATATGGAATGGGCTTCTATAAAACGGTGAGTGACGATTTGAAATCCATTTTGCCAGATGTGAAATCATTTTCTCCAACTAATTTGAAATATATGAGATACTTTTATGAGATGTATCCTGACGCAGTGATTTGTCCTCAGGTTGAGGACGAATTGATTACAGATGCAAATCGTCCTCAAGTTGGGGATGATTTACAAATCATTTTTAAAATTCCATGGGGACATAACAAAATAATACTTGATAAATGCAAAGGAAATTCTGCAAAGGCATTGTTTTATATCAGAAAAACTATTGAAAACAATTGGTCAAGAGATGTTTTACTAAACTTCTTAGGAACGGATTTGTATGAACGCCAGGGCAAAGCAATAACTAACTTTTCTAATACACTTCCGATAGAACAGAGCGATTTAGCACAAGCAATTACAAAGGATCCATATAATTTTGATTTTTTGACTTTGCGTGAAAGGTATGATGAAAAGGAACTAAAGGATGCGCTTATAGAGAAAGTTAATAATTTCCTTATGGAGTTAGGTACTGGCTTTGCTTATATGGGCAGAGAAGTGAGAATTGAGGTAGGAGATACTGAAAAATTTATAGACATGTTATTTTACAATACGCAAAGGCATTGCTATGTTGTTGTAGAAATAAAGACAGGAAAATTTGATTCTTCTTACGCAGGTCAATTGGGAACTTATGTTGTGGCTGTTAATCATCAGATGAAAACAGAAGCTGATAACCCTACTTTGGGACTTCTGATTTGTAAAGATATGGATAAAGTAGAAGCCCAGTATGCATTAGAATCTACTAGCCAGCCACTTGGTATTTCCAGTTATGAATTATCAAAACTTATACCAGAAGAGTTCAGAGGTAGTATGCCTACCATTGAAGAAATTGAGGCTGAATTAAATGAATAACTTAGTTGTTTTTGGAGATGGTAAGAATGATATTGATATGTTTGAATTAGCTGATGAAAGTTATGCGGTTCAAAATGCTCATGAAGAACTAAAGAAATATGCTACAGCTATTATTTCTTCAAATGATGAAGATGCTGTTGCTCATTGGCTTGAAAAAAACTATATTTGACAGATACCAATTTATCAAACCAAATACGGAGGAACTATGACAAACTTTAAACTTACAGTACAATACGATGGAACACGCTTTAGCGGATGGCAGAAACAGGGCAACACCGACAACACCATCCAGGGAAAAATAGAAAATATCTTAAGTAAAATGACCGGTGAAGAAATAGAAATTCACGGTTCCGGCAGGACTGATGCCGGCGTTCATGCTATCAGGCAGATAGCGAACTTTAAGACAAATGCCACTTTATCTGAACTTGAGGTCAGAGATTATCTAAACAAATATCTGCCACTCGATATACGCATTTTAGATGCAGAGAAAACAGACAACCGCTTTCACGCAAGACTTAATGCCAAAGGAAAGCATTACAGATATACTATTGACAATGGTGAGGTGGCAAATGTTTTTGAGCGAAAGTATATGACAAGACTTACAGAAAACTATGATATAGAGGCTATGAAAAAAGCTGCCGGGTATCTTATCGGTGAGCATGATTTTAAAAGTTTTTGTGACAATAAACGTATGAAAAAATCCACAGTACGCAGAATTTCTGATATACAGATTAACAATTCTGATGGGATAATAACAATTGATTTTTATGGAAACGGTTTTCTGTACCATATGGTACGCATCCTTACAGGAACTTTGCTTATGGTTGGAACTCATGAACTTTCATATGATGATATTCCGGATATAATAGGAAAAAAATCCCGTGACGCAGCTGGTTTTACAGCTCCACCACAGGGTCTTTGTTTAGTTGAGGTTGATTATAATTGACACAAGTCATATAATCTAAATTTACCAAAATAAAACTTTAATTTTTTAAAAATACAAAGTTAATTTAACTTTTTTGCAATCTCATCCAAAATTGCTGCTGCCACATCTTCTTTGCTCATCTTCGGCAGCTCCCTGACCTCATCTTTCGTGATGAGCGTAACTATATTTGTGTCTGTTCCAAAGCCTGCTCCTGCTACTTTGAGATTGTTGGCTACTATCATATCCACATTTTTCTTTTCAAGTTTCTTTTTAGAATTTTCCAGCATATTCTGTGTTTCCATGGAAAATCCGCAGATAAACTGATTTTCTTTTTTGTTTTCTCCAAGGGTTTTTAATATGTCTTTTGTCCGCTTAAGTGGTATCGACATTTCACCACCGTCTTTTTTCTTTATCTTTTCATCGGCTGTGTTTTCAGGTGTGTAATCGGCTACCGCTGCCGCTTTTATGATAATATCCTGTGCATCTGCTCTCTTTATGACTTCTTCATACATCTGAGCGGCACTTTCTATCTGCACTGTTTCTACAAATCGTGGCGGTAAAAGATTTACAGGTCCACTTACAAGTGTTACTTTCGCTCCTCGTCTTGCGGCTGTTTTTGCCACCGCATAACCCATTTTTCCGGTTGAATGGTTTGAGATAAATCTGACAGGATCTATTGCTTCCATTGTAGGTCCCGCCGTTACAAGCACCTTTTTTCCGGCTAAATCTTTCTCAAATAATATTTCCTGAAGAATAAAGTCAAGAAGCGTGTCCTCCGACGGCATTTTTCCCGCACCAACATCCTTGCAGGCAAGAAGCCCCACATCAGGCTCTATGACCTGCATACCAAATCGTTTTAACTTAGCTATGTTATCCTGAACTATCGGATTTTCATACATATTTGTATTCATGGCAGGTGAGATTATCTTCTTGCACTTGCAAGCCATAACAGTCGTTGTCAGCATATCATCTGCTATTCCATTTGCAAGTTTTCCAATAACATTTGCAGATGCAGGTGCTATAAGAACTACATCCGCTTTTTTCGCAAGTGACACATGTTCAACATTAAACTGAAAATTTCTGTCAAATGTATCTATAAGACATTTGTTTCCGGTAAGTGTTTCAAATGTAATTGGATTTATGAAATTTGTTGCATTTTGTGTCATCAATACATGAATGTCTGCGTGAAGTTTTGACAGCATACTTGCAAGATTTGCAATTTTATATGCCGCTATACTTCCTGTTACCCCCAAAACAACTGTCTTTCCTTTTAACATAACTTTATCTCCGTTTCTAAACTGTCATCATTTAGCCGCTTCCTGTGTAAGTGTTCCGTATTTCTCATAAGAAGATACTTTCACAATTTTATTTTCATCATCAACAAATACTACCTTCGGCTTATGCTCTTTAACTTCCTCCGGTGACATCTGACAATAGCACATAATAATAACATGGTCGCCTACCTGTACCTGTCTTGCTGCTGCACCATTTAAACATATCATTCCGCTTCCCGGCTCGCCTGCTATCGTATATGTTTCAAATCTGTTTCCATTTTCAACATCTACTATCTGTACAAGTTCGTATTCATATATTCCTGCTGCCTCCATAAGCTCAGGGTCAACAGTGATACTTCCTACATAATTTAACTCAGCCTGTTTAACTACTGCTCTGTGAATCTTACCTTTAAGCATTGTAACTGTCATATTTTACTCCATTTCCAAACAGACACAACTCACCACTTCACAAGGATGCGTAAAAACAAGATGTGCCTATCATACATAATTATTTTTTACTCAACGATGAAATTGTCAATAAGTCTTGTCTTTCCGATATACACAGCTATAGCTGTAAGAATAGGGCCGTCTATCCTCTCTACAGGCTCAAGTGTATTCCAATCAACAACTTCAACATAATCAATCTTTGCAAGAGGTTCTTTTTCGATTATATCTGTAATTGCTTTCTTTACCTTTGCTGCATCCTTCTCACCTGCATCAACAAGTTTTCTTCCCTCTTTTAACGAATGGCTGAGAACAAGTGCTGCCTTGCGTTCTTCTTCACTAAGATAAGTATTTCTTGAACTCTTTGCAAGACCATCTTCCTCACGGATAATAGGACATCCCACAATCTCAATTCCAAAGCTTAAATCATTTACCATATGTCTGATAACTGCAAGCTGCTGTGCATCTTTCTGACCAAAGTAAGCCCTGTCAGGTGTAACAATATTAAATAACTTTGCAACAACGGTACAAACTCCACGGAAATGAATAGGTCTTGTCTTTCCACAAAGACCACCTGTAAGTGTGTTCATATCAACAAATGAAGAGAAATTATCATCATACATCTCCTCAGGTTCCGGATGGAAAATAAGTGCTGCTCCTGCTTTTTCACAAAGTGCTGCATCTCTATCCATATCTCTCGGATAGCTCTCTAAATCCTCTGTAGGACCAAACTGCATAGGATTTACAAAGACACTTACAACAACCTTATCATTCTGTGCAACAGCTTTGTCTATAAGACTTTTATGTCCCTCATGAAGGTAACCCATAGTCGGCACAAGACCAACTGTAAGACCTTCCTTTCTCCACTCTCTTACCTGTTCTCTGACTCTCTTTATACTACCTGTAATTTCCATGATTTCTTACTCCAATCTATTAAAATAAAATATTTTTTATTATAACTGTGCAATCCTCACAGCCTAAAGTCTATCCACAAATTTTAATACAACTTTTCCAAAACATCCTCATCTATTTTAAATGTGTGCTCCTCAGCCGGATATGTTCCTGCCGAAACTTCATTGATATAGTCCTTAAATGCCTGCTTCATTACATCGCCGACATTTGCAAATTTCTTGACAAACTTAGGCACATAATCCGAAAACATTCCGAGCATATCCTGATATACAAGTATCTGTCCGTCACAACCTGCGCCGGCACCAATTCCGATAGTCGGAATATCAAGTTTTTCTGTAACAATTTTTGCAAGTTTTTCAGGAATACATTCTAATACAACCGCAAATGCTCCAGCCTCCTGTACCGCAAGTGCATCTTCAATAAGCTTCTTTGCCGCTGCTTCTGTCTTACCCTGAACTCTGTTACCACCAAATGCATTTACCGACTGTGGTGTAAGTCCTAAATGCGCCATAACAGGTATTCCTGCTTCTGTTATAGCCTTTATCTGTGGGCATACACTTGCTCCACCTTCAAGTTTCACTGCACCTGCACGACCTTCTTTCATAAGTCTGCCTGCATTTATAAGTGCATCTCTTGTCCCTGTCTGGTATGACATGAACGGCATATCTATAACAACCATAGTATCACTTGTTCCTCTGGCAACGGCTGCCCCATGATGTATCATATCATCAACTGTAACCGAGATAGTATCTTCATACCCCAGAATTGTATTTCCTAGAGAATCTCCTACAAGAATAGCATTTATTCCTGCTTCTTCCATAAGTCTCGCTGTTGAATAATCATAGGCTGTAAGCATCGTAAGCTTCTCACCCTTTTCCTTTGCCATCTGAAATGTTCTTACTGTGTTTTTCATATTATAATTCCTTTCCGAATATCTGCCTCTTTATTTCAGGTCAGATTTCTTTGTTTGGACTGCATCACTAAAATTGCACATCCAAAAACTGTTATTTTGAAACGTATCGGATTTCAGGTATATTCACATCTTTGTATCTACTTTCTTTTAGAAAAAATATCTTCCAATTCACTATAATCCCTATCGGAATATTTTTGCTTTGAAATATCCACAAGTCTTTTTCCTACACTCTTATATATATCAATCATATCTTTATCTTCGAGTGCTTCAATATGTTTTTTTATTGTTCCGATATCATTTCTGATAATCGGACCTGTCAATGCATCTTTTGTTCCATTTTGAAGCACAGATTTAACATTTCCTGTTATCAATGGTTCCAAAAGAGATACGGCGTCTTTATCAGTAAAACCACAATTTTTCAAAAGTTCAAGTGCAACATCAAAAATTCCGACAATATAATTGCTCGCAAATGCCGCTGCCGCATGATATTTCACCTTATCTGAAGCTTTCAGTTCAAAAATCTGATGTTTCAACTCAGCTCCAAAAAGCTCCTTTATGACTTTTACCGCCTCTGTACTGCCTTCAATTGTAAGCCTTGCTGTATTTAATTGCTTATATGATGTGAATTTGTCGCTAAACGCGTACATTGGATGAATAGAAATTTTTTCTGCTCCGGTTTTCTCTATCCCGGAAAAAATATCAGATGATAATGAACCGCTAAAATGACATATAATTTTTTTATGTAGATTAAAACCTTTAATCTGTTCCCATACTTTTAAAATGCTATCATCAGGTGTCGCTACGCATATGATGTCACATTCTTTCACCAATTCTTCTGATGAATCATATGCTGTAGAGTTTGTAAAAGTCGCCGCAATGTCCGCGCTTTTTTTCGTCCTACTATAATAACCTTTAATTTTTGCAATGCTGCTGTTTTCACTGAGATATTTTCCCATACTGCAAGCAACAGCTCCTGCTCCTATAAAACCTATGTTTATATTACCACCTCCACATCAGCAGAGGTCACATTATCTCTGATGCAGTTTCCTTTTAATCCGAATACCGCTCACAAACGAGATAATAGCATAATCGTGGATTCATTGCAAGTGCATAGAGTGTTTATATAACAAATGTGCATTACTGTGTAAAAATTCACACATACCTAATCTCCACAAGCTTAAGTCCCCTTGCCGGTGCTGTCGGCCCCGCTTTCGCCCTGTCGGTTGAAGCTATTATTTCTCCAATCTTTTCAGATGGTATATTTCCTTTTCCCACTTCGAGAAGTGTTCCCGCAATTATACGCACCATATTATAAAGGAAACCGTTTCCGTTTACTCTTATTCTTATAAGCCTGTCATTTTCTTTTTGTTTATCAGTCCCGGCAGACAAATCTTCACTGTTTTCACCATCAGGCTTTGCTTTTCCAAGCTCTATGCACTCGACCTCTAAACTGTATATTGTCCTGACTGTTGTTTTCACCTGCGCTCCCGCTGAACAAAATCCGGCAAAGTCATGTTCCCCGATAAATGCTTTGCATGCATCCTGCATTGCTTTCACATCAAGATTTCCATAATCAAAATGTGCCGTATTTCTGTATTCAGGTAACGGAAATTTTCTGTTCAAAATCGTGTATTCATATGTTTTTCTGCATTCCTGATAACGCGGATGAAAGTCTAATGCCACTTCTTCTGAACTTTGTATTATTATATCTTCCGGAAGTCTTTGATTCAGCGCATATGAAAATTTTCCTCCCGGTATCCTGCTCTCTGTATCAAACACGGCAACATTGCCAAGTGCATGCACTCCTGCATCGGTTCTGCTTGCCCCTATAACTTCTATATGTTCCCCGGTGAGCTCTGATATGACTTTATTTAATTCACTCTCAACTGTAACCGCATTCGGCTGTATCTGCCAGCCATGATAATTCGTGCCATCATATGCCACTGTCAGTTTTATTCGTTTCATTTTTTCCCCTTACCACCATTTATCCCAAATGTTTTTTGGCATATTCGTAAGCACCATGTCAAAGCCAGCCATGCACATTGCAAAAAACACTATCATTATCAAAATAATAATTGCCGCAAAATCGTAGGTTCCCGCTTTTTCAGGTGCCAGACAATTATAATATAATATTTCCATGCCGAGTGCAACCAAAATCAACGGCCACAGATGAAAAATCAATGTATAGTTTAGTATGCCGCCAAATATACGAATCATAAACAATATTCCAAATAATACAAGTGAAACTCCCAGTGTTATTGTGCCTATTCTGCGCTGTCTCATTTATCCTCTCTCCCCTCAAAGTATTTCTCGTCATCAAAATCAAATGCTTTCTTTTTTCCCATTATCATGCGTATTCCGACTGCTATTATAATAAATGCTACTGCAAATTGTGGTACATAATGCAATAAAAACTCATTTATTTCATATGAAATGTATATTCCCATCCCCGCAAGTGCCGAAACAATGCTGTTACATAGCATATATATACCAAGACATATGAGAACTATTGCCAATATCTTTCTTCCCTTTCCTTTTGGAATTTCAGGAAATTTGTCTAAATGTGAACTCCATATATAATTATCTTCAAGTTCCTCAAATTCTTCATCTGGCAATGAATTTTTGTTCATGGCATCAAAAAAAGCATAGAACCAAACAATTATTGCACAGAAGCCAAACTGATCAAGATACAGCCAATTTGCCAGCATTATGATTCCAAAAAACATTGTCATAATGCTTACACCCTCTTTAAAAAATCCTAAAAACATCTGTCCTGCTCCCGGCATACATGAAAAACAGAATGTTAAAAATGTTCCTTTTTTTCTTTTCATAATAATTCTTATTCCTCCAACTTATTTTATTTTTTTATATGCAAATACTTTTGCAAATTTCTAAAAACCCTATTTATACTAAAACTTTTACTCCCACTGCTTTCCCTATGCTTTTCCATAAACTTTTTTCGTTCTGTGTCCTGCTTTTTCTTCATTTCCGACTGTTTTTTTTCATACGCTGTTTTTTTCGTCGTCAAATCTTTTCCTGCAGTTTCACTTCCAAGTTTTTCACCTATATCCTGCTGCACTTCCTCTAAAACTTCTCCCGGAACATTCTGCGAACCTAAGTTATATGTTAAATTTGCAGTAACCAATAGTGCAAACGACATACACATTCCAAGTGCAACCCTTGTGCAATATCTGTAATACTCTCTGCGTCTTCGCTGTTTTGTCGGTATTTTCTCTGCTTTTTTCAAAATTTCCACCGAAACACCATGTGGCAACCCTATCATTTCCGTTTGAGGTAATCCTGACGCAAATCTTCCGGCACAATATTCACATTTTGCAATATGCATAAGCATATCTGTTTCTTCGGGCTGTCTCAGCATATGCGCATAATATTTTTTTATCTGCTCGTCAGTTATATGTGCCATAACGTCCTCCTTTCAATTTTTTTTGAAGCATTTTCTTTGCCCTTGAAATTTGTGTCTGAATTGTTTTCAACTTAATTCCACGTCTCTCGGCAATCTCTCTTGCCGTCTTATCACAACAATAAAATTCATAAGCAACTTCATTATATGGCGGCTTTAAATCTCGGCAGGCATTGATAAGTTCCTGATTTATCTCTTCTTCCAAAAAAGCTTCCTCAATAGATGAAACTGTCCCAACATTACTTTCCAGTATGTCATCTTCAGCCGGCATCTCTTTTCTTCTTTTGGATTTAAGAATATCAAGACATTTATTCGTTGCAATTTTTGTTAAAAAAGCTTTTTCATTCTGACCGTCAAACCGGTCAAGCACCCTATAATATGTAAGAAATGTTTCCTGCGTCATATCCTGAGCATCAAAATAATCTCCCAACATACGATAACATATTGAAAAAATAAGTTTTTCGTATTGCTCCATAGCCTTTTCCAATTGCATCATATGTATGGTATTGTCCGCCAAGCTTCATCACCTCCCATTTTTCTTTTTCACTCTTCATTATATTAAACGATTGTAATTCACAAAAGTCTTCAAAAAAGCAAATAATTTCTAAAATAAAAAAGGCTGTGCACTAACGTCTTTTATCGTTAATGCAACAGTCTCTTTCTGTCATATAATTTTATCTGTATTTAAAACTTATAATCATACTCTACAAACGTCAATAAACTTCTTATTTACTCATTATTACTACCTGCCTTCTATCAACACTTCTTTGCCCTTAAATGCAAAACCATAATGATGGATGTTTTCTTTATTTACTCCTCGTTTGATAAGTTCGGCATCATAATTTTTTTCTTCTATCTGATTTAATGCCGCTTTGACTGTTTCCTCAAGTGAATTTTCTTTTCTTGAATTTATTACTTTAAATTCTATTATTATTCCAGGATACTTATCGTTGTTTTTGTCTATAGGTTCTAACATTATATCGTATCTGCCAAAGCCGCTTTCACGATTTGATGTTATAATATAGTTCTCAGACTGGTCTACCATAAGTCCTAGGACAAAACCATGATAGAAATTCTCCGGTCTTATTCTTGATTCTTCTTTTCCAGCCACATCAAAGCAACTAAAAATGTTAGCAGTAATTTCATTTATATAATAATTCATTGCCTCTAAGTCGCCTTTTAGCAATGCTCCTAAAAACTCGCTTGATGAATCATCTCTTGTTTTAAACCAGTTGTCAATCATTTTTTCAAACATTTTTTTCACTTCAAAGTTTGTAAGGCTTAATTCATATATATTATTTCCATTTGCTTTTGCAAAATCAAAATAATCTACTTTTAAATATCCACTTGCTAATAAAAGACTCCATATTGCTTCTGTATTCCCATCAAGCTGATCAAATACTATCTGTTCATCCAGCTTTGTTTTTATGCTTTTTCCATCTAACAGTTCCCCCATTATTATTTTAGTTTTTGATGACCCCTGTTGTATCAGCTTAGATACCAACCCATTTGAACTTGAATCCGCCCAATATGTCCTGTATTCTTTTTTATCAAGATAATTTATTATCGACCATGGATTATAAATATCTCTCTCTTTTCCAAATACAAAACCATCATACCATGCCTTAACCTCTTCCTTTTGATCAGAAAGTTCAAACTCATCAAGTGAATTAAATACCTCCTGTTCAGTAAAACCAAATGCAGTAGTATATTTTGGTGATAATGTAGTTACTACTTCAAGATTGTTAAGATCAGAGAAAGTACTTTCTCTTGATACTCTGGTTATTCCAGTCATTATTGCTCGCTCAAGATATGGGTTTGTCTTGAATGTTGAATTAAAAAGACTTCTTGTAAATGCAACAAGTTCTTCCCAATAGCCATTTACATATGCCTCCTGCATAGGTGTATCATATTCGTCAAGGAGAATGATAACTTTTTTCCCATAATAGCGGCTCAGATAATTACTTAATTCATTTATGGCACTCTGTGCCGTAACATCTGACATATCTTCCGATATTCTTTTAACATTATTTTTTTCCTCATCTGTTAAGCCATCCCAATCCTTTAAAAATATAAATGATTGATACAGACTGCATATTATCTTTTTTATTTTAGCAATGGTATCTTGATAATTATTTTGTTTAATCGCTGCAAAACTTAAAAATATCACCGGATATGTTCCCTGCAATTCACGATATTTTTCATCTTTCCAAATATCAAGTCCTTCAAATAAATCCCCTCTGTCTCTATACGCGTTTGAAAAAAAACACTTTATCATATCCATGTTTAATGTTTTTCCGAAACGACGTGGGCGTGTTATAAGTGTTACTATATCGTAATTATCCCACCACTCTTTTATAAATAAAGTTTTATCTATATAAAAATTATTTTTTTCCCGTATTGATTCAAAACTTTGATTCCCTATACTTATAACTTTTGCCATATACTATCTCCTACTCTTATTGAAATAAATCCCCGTAACTTAATAAGTTACATTTTATCATTCAACTTTTAGTATGTAAAGTTTACATACCTGATACAACAAATAATCTTCTAATATCAAATATATTGCCCATCTTCCCACAACGCACAGCAAGGCTGTATATACATTTGTATTTGCATATACAGCCTTGCGTACATTTTTTATTTTTAACTTCTAAAAATTATTCCACGCCTTTATCTTCATCTGCCTTATATTCAAAGAAATCAAAATCCGCATAGTGTTTGTGTTTCACTCTGTCTGCACATGTGATGCCGACCATTGTTCCTGTAAATTCACCATACTTGCAATACTCATCTGAGAATTTTGTCGTGTCAAACGGTATTCCTATCTTATTGTAATCTTTTCCGTTATAACTCCAGAAGAACTGTGAATGTTTTCCTCTTATCTCAAGTCTGAAATAAATCGGTACATCGTCGACTGCCAGTCTTGTGTTGACAAATTCTGTTTTCTCTCCGTTTTCAAGTGCAATTATTGAGATTGCGCTCTGTCCAAGTGTTTCACTGTAATATTTGCGGAGATTTATATAGTTCATGTTGTCATAATAAATTATAAGTCCTGCCGAATGCTGGTGTACTTCCGGTACAAATTCCATTTTTGTAGTGATTGTCGCATATACGCTTGTGAGCTTTCTCGCGAGTATGCTTACTTTGTTTAATGAAGCTCTTGATTCCTGTCCACGCAGACGGACATATCCTTTTCTTGCCATTACATCTGCAAAGTTCTGTGGCATTATTCTCGGTGCATAATAGAAATTACCAAGTGTATCATCATCAAAGTCATCAAAATCAGGTATCTGTTTTACCGGATACTCAGGTAGCTTGCTTTCTTCACAATATTCCTTTGCAATATTACTTCCGTCCGCCATTCTAAGCCAGCCGTCCTCTGTCCATTTCATTTTCTGTATTGCTGTCTCACGTCCGAGGGTACAGCGAAGCTCAGGTCTGAACGGTCTTGAACAAAGATGTACAAGATATACCTCACCAAGCTGTGTTTCCACATAACTTCCATGTCCTGCTTTCTGCAATATAACATCAGGATTAAAATATTTTGGCTTTAAATGGTCAGGGTCATGTCTTTCATTTGATACAAGCGGATTTGATGTTACTATAGGATTCATAGGATCGCCTTCATATGGTCCCCACACATTTTTTGAACGTCCCATTGTAACACAATGATTATATCCTGTTCCGCCCTCCGCACACATAATATAATAATAGCCATTTCTCTTTGTAAGATGAGGTGCTTCAATACATCCTCTGTCCGTACCTCCACGCCAAATGCGTTTTGGATAGCCGATTATCTCTTTCTTTTCAGGGTCATACTCAGAGATTGCGATAAAACCCGGTTTCTCGTATCCCTCTCTTGTCTCCCAGTCAAGCGAAACAATATACTTTCTTCCGTCATCATCGTGGAGTATTGATGCGTCAAATCCTGATGAATGTAAATATACAGGTTCGCTCCAAGGACCTCTGATGTCCTTTGCAGTAATAAGGAAATTGTCTACATCGAAATATCTGGCATTCATTGAATTCATAACACCGTACACAACATAGAATAAATCCTCCTGCTCACAGTAAGTGAGACACGGTGCCCATATTCCCTTTGCTGAAGGAAGCTTCTTTAAATTAGGATTAGTATCATCCGTGAGTACATGTGTATAAAGTTCCCAATTTTTCATGTCTTTTGAATGATAGACCGGTATTCCCGGAAACCACTCAAATGTCGATACAGCTATATAATAGTCATCACCTTTATGGCAGATACATGGGTCAGGGTTAAAACCTTTTAAAATTGGATTTTTAAGCATTTTTACTCGCTCCTTCCTTTTCAAGTGCCTCAACTATTCCATCATATTCCTTATCAAGTTTGTAGAACCACATTACTGCAACCTGTCCTATGCAAAGAATTGCAGGAATCCAGATAAATGTAATTTCTGAACCTGTGCCTGCTCCAGCAGCTCCGATTACCCAGCCAAGGATAGCTGAACCAAGACCGTTTCCAACTTTGAAACCAAAACTTGAAGCTGAATTTATAAGTCCCTCTGTACGATAACCTGTTTTCCACTCGCCGTACTCGATAGTGTCTGATACGATTGCAAACATACATGATGAAATTCCCGCATTTCCAACACCTTTAAGCACACATGCAATTACAATTCCTGTCATGTTTGTTCCAACAAATCCGAACATTGCAAAACCGAGTCCGTAAATAACCGCTCCGATAATAAGCATATTTCTTTTACCGATTTTCTTAATAATAAATGCAGTAAAGAACATTACACCTATCTGGACAAGGTTAGCAACAAGATTCATTGTTCCGACCATGTCACTGTTGTGGAGTATATTTTTTGCATAATATACTGCTGCCCCACCATTTAATGAATAATTGATAAAGATAAATACAAGTGTTATTGTAATCATTATCCAGTATTTATTCTGGAATAATAAACCGATTCCTTTTACAAACGGAACTTTTTCCTGTTTTGTATCTTTAGCAGGAACTACACGTTCTTTTGTTCCTGTAAATGTAATCATAAATACGATTACTGCCAAAATTCCAAATACAGCAAATGTCTTTGTCCATGCTGAAAGATTATTTCCGAAAAATTCAACTAAAGGAAGTGTAAGATTTGTAATAATCAATGTTCCTGTTGTTGCCAGTATCATACGGAAAATACTGAGAACCGAACGCTCATACTGATCCTGTGTAATCAGTGAGTTCAGTGTTGCATACGGTACATTTATAGCCGTATAAATAACAGAAGAAACCAAGTTGTAAGTTATAAAAATATATGCAAATTTAGCCGTATTGCCAAGACCTGACGGTACGGTAAACAGTAGGATTCCTGCCAAAGCAAACGGAATTGCCATACGGAGTATCCAAGGTCTGCACTTTCCAAATCTTGATTTTGTTCTGTCAACGATAATACCCATTATCAAATCCGTAATACCATCAAACACTCTTGATAAAAGCATTATCGTACCGATAACACCTGCACTTACATGCACATAATCTGTGTAATAAAATAAAAGAAATGATGACATTGCAGAGTAAATGATATTACATCCTAAATCTCCGCAGCCATAAGAAAATCGCTCCCAAAAACGGATTTCACTTTTTTTCTGACTCATAATGAGCCCTCCTTTCGCGTTAGTATCATAATGATGATGTTTTGTTTCTCTCTTTAATGTAACTATAGTATAAACGCTTATACCCAAAATAAAATCCATCTATTCAGACGCAAAAAAGGTATTATTCCGACTTTTAACAGATATTTTAAAAGGCACCATAAAAATGATGCCTTTTCTATTCCCTATGTTTATTTTGATATTGTTTTCTGTGTTCTTTCGGTGTACACCCGTACTGCGCGCGAAAATATTTCATTGAAAGATGGTGATTGGTACAGCCATGTCTCTCAAAAATATCCGCCACCGAAGCATTTGTGTTAACAAGAGCACGGTGCACATAACCTATACGGACAAGATATATATAATCGGTAACAGTGCAGTTCATATATTTCTTAAAAAAACGTGCCATATAATCTGGATTGTAACCAAACTTTTCTGCAATAATGGCTGTTGATATACTGTCTGCATGATTTTCATCTATAAAATCCATTATGTCTTTCAGCCTGTTAAAATATTTGTCATCCCTCTCAAAATCTCTCTGCAGAACTTTCTCCGAATAAGAATGAATAAGCGTAAACAAAAGTTCATAAAGCAGGCTGTTAAAACGAAGAAGATAGCCTTCCGGTCTTACATCATAGACAACATACATATCCGTAAAAATCTTTTTCAACCGTTCAAGCTTTGTTCTTTCAACCTCATCAGCCGGATGCATGTTAACAAAAAATCTTCTCAGATGCATTGACGGAACATATTTGTCATAAAAACGCTGTGGTATCTGAAGCACAAGAGCCTCATTCTTTTCAGATAAAACAGAATGAATTTCTCTCGGATTCGCCATAAAGAACTCTCCGTCACATGCTGTCACCTTAACACCTCTCGGAAGATTAAGCACAACTTTTCCTTTGATAACATATACAATCTCAAGACTGTTATGCCAATGAGGGGAAACATAACTGCCCTCATCTTTAGAAAGATAAAATCTCACATCAACGTCGGGATTGCTTGTCACTATCTCATGACGCATTTTTTCCTGTTCCATCTGATTTTCACCTCTATTTGCTTTTGTATTTATTTTCTATTTTTAGATAAGCAAGCATAATTCCAATTATCAATATCACAACTCCTGCTACGGCAATAAACAATATCAAATCGTTCTGCTCACAAAACAGTAATGGCAGACCAAGTAATTCAAATATTATGGCAAAAACAATCCATATGGCAGATACCGCGTTATTATACGCTCTAATATCCGTAACCTCAAGTTCTTCAACTTTAGCCCACGGTTTAGCATTAGACCAAAAGCCGACAGGTTTTTCTGCCTTTCTGTCTGCTATACCAATGACTAAAAACAGAACCGCAACCAAGCTCCAAACAATAAAACCAATCATCATTTTTTCATACCTCCTTTATTTTTCATACATTTACAAAATGCATTTATCCATATAAAAATTTAATATTTTAAAACTAAAATCACTCTCCATATTTTATCTTAGGCAGATTCCATTCAAAATGAACCGCAAGTACACGCACCGCCACGACAAGCACTGAACAACCGACTATTGCCGTATTCCTTCCTATATAATTATCAATAACCATATAAGCCCCCGCTCCTGCTGCCGATGCAACTGCATATATATGTTTCTTAAATATATAAGGTATCATACCACTCATTATATCACGCAGAACTCCACCGCCTACGCCCGTTATAACTCCGACAAATATAAGCAGAAATGTGTTTGTATTGTATTCACTGACTGTCTTTTTTGCCACATCTATTCCTATGACCGTAAAAGCGCCAAGTCCGACCGCATCTGTAAGCATAAGAATATACTCATATAGTGCCACAAATCTTTCACTCGGATTTTTTGCATGCTCAGATGCATTCATTATCATAAATATAAATACAAGACATGAAACTATTGCCGCTATGCTTACATCCCTGGGATTTTTAAAGGCCGCCGGCGGTGTATTGCCAAGCAAAACATCCCTCGTTATGCCGCCTCCAACCGCTGTCACTATTCCAAGCACACATATTCCAAGCAGATCCATCCTCTTTTTTATCGCAGTCATCGCTCCCGATATTGCAAAAGCCACAACTCCTATTATATCTAAAATATCTATCAAATCATTCATGTTCTTTATCTCAACTTTCCGTTTAGACCAAAACAGGATATAATTCCTGCTTCAAGGCATTTTTATCTCAAAACAAAAATCATATCCTGTATGTATTATGATGGTGGCTTTCGCACAGTCGATTAAAGTCTCTTCATGAGTTCTTCTCTCTGAGCCTCAAATCCAGGTTTTCCGAGTAATGCAAACATGTTTTTCTTGTAGCTCTCAACACCCGGCTGATTGAATGGGTTTACTCCTAAGATATATCCGCTTACACCACAAGCAAACTCATAGAAATAGAAGAGCTGTCCAAGATAGAACTCATTCTGCTCAGGCACCTTTACTACGAGGTTTGGTACATTTCCGTCTGTATGTGCAAGCTGTGTTCCCTTCATGGCACTCTTGTTGATAAAGTCTAATGTCTTACCTGCAAGATAGTTAAGTCCATCAAGGTCAACTGCTTCTTCCTGAATTGTAATATCATATGAAGGTTTCTCAAGTTCCATGATAGTCTCAAACATGATACGGCTTCCGTCCTGAATGAACTGTCCCATTGAATGAAGGTCAGTTGTAAGGTCAACTGATGCCGGGAAAATACCTTTCTGGTCTTTTCCTTCACTCTCTCCGAAGAGCTGTTTCCACCACTCTGCTACATAATGGAATGCAGGTTCATAGTTTCCAAGAATTTCAACGCTCTTTCCTTTGCGGAGAAGAATATTTCTGATTGCTGCATATTTTAATGACTCATTCTCATCAAAATCTTTATTCAGGCATACTTCTCTCATAGAAGCTGCACCTTCCATAAGTTTTGCAATATCTGCACCACTTACTGCAATTGGAAGAAGTCCTACTGCTGTGAGAACTGAGAAACGTCCTCCTACATCGTCAGGTACAACAAATGTCTCATAACCTTCTTCTGTTGCAAGGTTCTTGAGTGCTCCCTTTGCCTTGTCTGTTGTTGCATAAATTCTCTTTGCAGCTTCCTCTTTACCATACTTCTTTTCAAGCATCTCTTTGAAAATTCTAAAAGCTACGGCAGGCTCTGTTGTTGTTCCTGATTTACTAATTATATTTACAGAGAAATCTCTGTCCCCGATTACTTCTATAAGCTGTGAAAGATATGTTCCGCTAAGGCTGTTTCCACAATAATAAATCTCAGGTGTCTTACGGATTTCTTTAGATACACTGTTGTAGAAACCATGTCTTAAAAACTCAATTGCTGCTCTTGCCCCGAGATATGAACCACCGATACCAATTACAAGAAGCACCTCAGAATCAGATTTAATCTTTTCTGCTGCTTTCTGAATACGTGCAAACTCCTCCTTATCATAGTCAACCGGAAGGTCTATCCATCCAAGGAAGTCATTTCCTGCACCTGATTTGCTTACAAGTACATCTTTTGCATCATTTGCAATCTTTGCCATAGACTTGATTTCGTCCTCTGACACAATACCATTTGTTAATGAGTAATCAAATTTTACCTGTGTTCCCATTATCGTAATCCTCCATTTCTGTGTTAAAACACCTTTGATTTGTGTTATTGCGGTAATCTATTGCATTATAGCTTAAAAGCAATAACATCTAAATTTAAGATATCTCATTTATTATAAGCGTGGCAAAACTAAAATTCCCACCCTTATATAATATAAATAATCCCCTATCATTTCAAGTTTAATTTTTTGATTTATTTATAAGAAATTTCTGAAATTTTAATATAATTACCTCTGGTACTCCAAATTTCCAAACTTCGTATATTGCGACAGCCACGCAAGTTCAACCGGACCGGTCGGACCGCTTCGCTGTTTTGCCACTATGACTTCCGCCACACCTTTTTTCTCCGAATCCGGATTATAATATTCATCTCTGTATATAAACATTACAATATCCGCATCCTGCTCTATCGCTCCCGATTCACGAAGGTCTGAAAGCATCGGTCTTTTATCAGGTCTTGACTCAACGGCACGGGAAAGCTGTGACAAAGCTATTACCGGAACGTCAAGTTCTCTTGCCATTACCTTAAGCGAACGCGATATATCAGATATTTCCTGCTGTCTGCTGTCACTTTTTCTTTTGCCCGCACCCGTCATAAGCTGAAGATAATCTATTATAACAAGGTCAAGTCCCTGTTCTATTTTTAATTTACGGCATTTCGAGCGGAGTTCCGATGCCGTAATTCCTGATGTATCATCGATTACAAGATTTGAATTTCCTATTTTTCGTACACTTCCTACAAGTTTGTCCCAGTCATCATCTTCCAAATCACCGGTTCGTATCTTTTGCGAATCTACCATTGAATTCATGGCAAGCATACGTTTTACAAGCTGTTCTTTACTCATCTCGAGACTGAACAAAGCTATTGTACTGTTGCTGTGAAGTGCCACATACTCGGCAATATTCAGCACAAATGCTGTTTTACCCATTGCCGGTCTCGCCGCTATAAGTATAAGGTCGGATTTTTGCAATCCTGCCGTTTTAGCATCTAAATCTCTAAAGCCTGTTTCAAGACCCGTGATGTTTCCTTTTTGTTTAGCCGCCTTTTCTATACTGTCAAGAGTTCTGAGCACAACGTCTCTGATCGGCTCAAACTCACTTCCTCCACGCTGCTGTATTACATCGAACACGCTTTTTTCGGTGTCCTCGAGAATATCCTCTAACGGCTGGCTGTCCATGTAACACTCTCTTGTAACCTGTTCTGTCACCTTGATAAGCCTTCTTAAAACAGCCTTTTCATGTACAATCTCCGCATAAAATTTTACATTTGCCGATGTGGGAACACTTGCTAAAAGTTCTCCTAAATATTCCACACTGTAAAGTTCAGGTGTGACTTCCTTCTCACGAAGCTTATTCTGGATAGTGACCAAATCGGCTCCTATCCCGTCTCTGTACATTTCAACAAGAGCATCAAAGATAATTCCATATTGCTGTTGATAAAATTCTCCTGCTGTAAGTATCTCGGAACATACCATTATAGCATCCGAATCTAACATCATCGCTCCTATAACAGCTTTCTCCGCTTCCACATTATTAGGCGGAAGTCTCTTTATCACTTCTTCTTCCAATTTTTTTACCTCTTAAGCCTCTTTTACGACAACTCTAAGTTCAGCTGTCACTTCCTTGTGAAGCTTTATCTTGACATTGAAAGTTCCCGGACTTTTGATAGGTACATCAAGTTCCATTTTCTTTTTGTCAAGTTCATAACCAAGCTGGCTTTTTGCTGCTGCCGCAATCTCTTTTGTTGAGACAGAGCCGAAACTTCTTCCGCCTGAACCTGTTTTTATTGAAACTGTAACCTGTTTTTCCTCGAGTTCCTTTGCAAACTCTTTTGCAGCCTCAAGTTTTTCCTTTGCAAGCTTCTCTTCATTTTTCTTCTGAAGTTTAAGCTCATTTAAATTGTTTGATGTTGCCTCAACACCAAGTTTCTTTTTTAATATAAAATTTCTGGCATATCCGTCGTTTACCTTTACAATCTCTCCCTTTTTTCCAAGAGATTTTACATCTTCTAATAATATTACCTGCATATCTATATTTCTCCTTCCTCTATCATCCTGTCTATTTCTTCTCTAATCATATCTTTTACAGCTTCCACTTCAACATTCTCAAGCTGTGCACCCGCCATATTTATATGACCGCCGCCGCCAAACTGCTCCATCATAATCTGGACATTGACTTCGTCAATTGAACGTGCACTTATATACACTTTTCCTCTATATTTTGTAAGTACAAATGAAGCTTTAACTCCATTTATGTCGAGAAGTGAATTTGCAATTTTGGATGCAAATACAGTCGGTGATTCTATTCCCTCACTCTTGCTTTCTGCTATTGCAAATGCATCCTTGTAAAGCTCCGTATCCTGTATAGCCGCCGCTCTTATCTTATATTCGTCAATGTCCTCCCTGAAAGCCTTTCTTATGCGAACCGCATCAGCTCCGTTTCTTCTCAGATAAGCCATTGCCTCGAAAGTCCTGACACCCGTTTTATTTGAAAAATAATTTGTATCAATCATAATGCCGGCATACATTGCCTCGGCTTCTGCTGATTTAAGCTTAAGACCATTGCCGATATACTGTGAAATCTCAGCAACCATTTCACTCGCAGACGATGCATATGGCTCAATGTAAAACAATACCGCCTTATCAATCGCATCTCCCGCCTGTCTGTGATGGTCTATCACTACAACAGACTGAGCCTGCTCAATAAGTTCCGGGCATTCTGTATAACTTGCTCTATTTACATCTACAATTACAAGTACCGTATTTTCATCTACAAGTTCTTTTGCCTCGTCACCTGTAACAATCATGTCACCCTCGTATTCTTTTGTATAAAATCTGTCTCTTATAGGTTTAACTGACTGATTTACCTCATTTAATACGACATTCGCTTTTCTGTTAAGCGTCTTTGCAATGCGGTATATACCTATTGAAGCACCGAAAGAATCGACATCACCTATAGAATGTCCCATTACGACAACTCTTTCCTTGCCCTCTATAAGTTCTTTTAAAGCATGTGCTTTTACTCTCGCTTTTACCCTTGTATTTCTTTCTATCTGAACACTTTTTCCACCGTAGAATTTTTCCTGGTCAACAGATTTGACTACAGCCTGGTCGCCACCTCTTCCGAGTGCAAGATCTATGGCAGCACGCGCAAGGTCATATCTCTCAACAAATGTATCTCTGCCCACACCAATACCAATACTTATGGTTGCACTTGATTCATTTCCGAGATTTATATCCCTTATTTCTTCTAAAATTGCAAAACGATTTGAACATATCTCCGCAAGATAACTCTGTTTAAATAAAAACAAAAATTTATCCTTCTCCAGTTTTTTAGAGATTGCATCTATCCCCTGCATGTATTTATTGATTTTTCTGTCTATCAGAGCCATAATCAGCGACTGCCTAATTTCATCGATGCTGTCGATAAGCTCATCATAATTGTCAATATATAAAAGACCCACAACAAGATTTTCCGCTTCTCTCTTCTGCTCAAGTTCCATCATGTCAGTCTCATCATACAGGAATACAGAAATGAGCCTGCTGTTATCCATAAGCTGATTTATGTCAGTTTTTACCATCTCATCATCATCCGGTGAGTCTGATACAATAAGTTTCATAACAGCACGATAATATTTATCTTCTGTTTTTACATGTATCACCTTAATCTCATCAGAGTCCGGCAGACTGTCTATTGTAATTTCCTCAAATATGTTTGCAATGTTTCTTCTTGCCGCTTTTTTGTTTACTATGACTGATACAAATTCATCATTGCCCCACAGCATATGACCATCATCGCTCAGAATTGCAAACGGAACAGTCAATGTTTTCATCATCCGCATTTGCATTTCACCATAGTTTGTAGCAAATTCTATAAGATCCTTCTTGAGCTTTCTTCTACCGGAAAAATTTATAAGAAAAGCTATCAACAAATAAATAACAGTGTAAAACACACCCATTATACCGGCTTTAACTGACACTGAAAAAAGCTGAACTGTCATTAAAATAAATAACAATCCAAAAAACAGAGGCCATCTCAAATAGGTCTTAAGATTTCCTCTAAGCCTTATTCTATGTTTCATTCTATACATTATTCTCCATTCCTGCACAACATACTGTGCCTGCATGTTTTTTGCACATTACAAAGTTTCGCCAAAAACTTTTAATATGAGCACCTTAGTGCTCATTATATCATCAACAGATATTTAGCGTCAAACTTTACTGTTTTTCCCATCTGCCTGAAGCACCACACGGAAGTACCAACCCATTTGATGATACAGGAAGTCCGATTTCCTGTGCTTCAACTTTTCCACCTGCTTTTTTCACAAGTTCTGTATTCAACATGTATGAAAGAACCGCCGGCTGAAGACCTGTCGTATATGAATTTATAAGGAAGAAAAGCGGGTCATCCGATAATATCTGAGTACATAATTGTATAAACGGATGTATTTTTTCTTCTATCTTCCATATCTCACCTTTAGGTCCTCTTCCATATGAAGGCGGATCCATAATAATTCCATCATACTTATTTCCACGTCTTATTTCTCTCTCAACAAATTTAACGCAATCATCAACAAGCCACCTTATAGGTGCTTCTGAAAGTCCTGATGCCGCCGCATTTTCTTTTGCCCAGGTAACCATTCCCTTTGATGCATCCACATGTGTAACACTGGCTCCTGCCGCTGCTGCCGCGAGTGTCGCACCACCCGTATATGCAAACAAATTTAATACTTTTACAGGTCTTTTGGCATTTCTTATCTTTTCTCCAAACCAGTCCCAATTCACTGCCTGCTCCGGAAACAATCCCGTATGCTTGAATTTGAAAGGCTGCAGGTTAAACGCTAATTTGCCGTATTTAATCTGCCATGTATTTGGAAGATTAAAAAATTCCCATTCACCTCCGCCTTTGTTGCTTCTGTGATAATGGCCGTTCATCTTCTTCCAGCCTTTTGCCTTTTTAGGCGTATCCCATATAACCTGCGGGTCAGGTCTGACAAGGATATAGTCTCCCCATCTCTCCAGCTTTTCACCTCCTGACGTATCTATTACCTCATAATCTTTCCAATTATCTGCAATCCACATTTATCTTCCTCCATTATAAAAATTTTGATACTTCTTTTAACATCTCATCTACCTTGATTGGTTTTGAAATATGAGCATTCATTCCTGATTTTAAAGACTCCTCAACGTCTTCTGCAAAGGCATTCGCACTCATTGCAACTATAGGTATCGTCTTTGAATCTTCCCTGTCGCCGCTTCTCAATCTCCTTGCAGCCTCATGCCCATTCATAACAGGCATATTTATATCAAGGATAATGAAATTATATGTTCCCGGTTCACGGTTTTCAAACTCTTCAACAGCCTGTAAGCCATTTTCCCGTACAGTTACCTTTGCACCATGCATTTCAAGCACTGTCTTTGCAATCTCCGCATTAAGCTCATTATCCTCTGCCATAAGAATCCTTTTACCGTCAAGCTTAGAAACTTCAGGTTCATCATCATCTTTCAATGCTGTGTACCTATCACTTTCCTCCTTGTTCGGATAAGAAAGCTTTATTTCAAAACAGAACTCTGAACCTTTTCCAAGCTCACTCTGAACTTCAAGTTTTCCTCCCATAAGGTGAACAAAATTGTTGCTTATGGCAAGCCCCAGTCCGGTTCCTCCATACTTTGAAGAAGAATTCTGCCCTGCCTGTTCAAACGCTATAAATATCTTTTTCTGATCCTCTCTACTGATTCCAATACCATTATCTTTGATACTGAACTTAATCCTTGCTGCCTTGTTGTCCGAATATACCTCCTGTATTCTGACTGTAATTTTTCCATTTTCATGTGTGAATTTCAGTGCATTTCCCGCTATATTTATAAGTATCTGACTTAATCTGAGTTCATCCCCCACAACAATAGGCCTTACATAATCCCTTTTAAGCTCAAATGTAATATTTTTTTCATCAGTCTGCGGTCTCATAAGCATTTCAACCTTATCTGCTATCTTATCAAGACGCATTGTTCTGCTGACCAATGTCATTCGACCACTCTCAATTTTTGAAAGGTCGAGTATATCATTTATAAGTGTAAGCAGATGCTGTGATGAACTCTCAATCTTATCAAGACATTCCTCAACCTTATTCATATCTGACATATTTGCCTTAGCTATGTCTGTCATTCCGATAATAGCATTCATCGGAGTTCTTATTTCATGAGACATATTTGAAAGAAAAGCTGTTTTCGCTTTATTGGCAATATCAGAATGAAGCTTTAACACATACCCGCCAAGAATATTTGAATATTTCAACAGATATTTCTTTTCATTTCTCTTAAACGCCCCTTCTTCTCTTTCAAAAACAACCCCGCCCCTTATCCTTCCCTCGGATACAATGATACATATAATGGCATTATCCAACATATTTTTGTATGTATTTAAGCCACGTATCTCGCAATACTTCTTTATTTCATCATCTGAAAAATCAAAAATCACCCGTCTGCTTTTCTTTATTTCATTAAGTATCTTTATATCTAAATGATTATTTGCGGCAAACTCTTTATCAACATATTTTTTATCGGACGACCACTGATAAGACAGATGTGCATTGTTTCTGTCATCCTCAAATTCATACACACTCACCCTGTTTAAATGATAAAACAGCCCTGCTCTTGCGAGTGCTATCTGAAGCGAACTTCTAAGGTCTTTTGACTCGACAAACAGCTTTTCTATATCTTTTACAAGTCTCTCATCCTGTTTAAACTCGCTCTCATCTGAAACTTTCTCCGCATCAAAACTCTCATCTTCCAAATATTTATCTGCGACTTCATGTCCTTTGTCTTTCTCCTGCACCTTTTCATTGTTTTCTAAATCGTCTGCTCTCTGTGCTTTTGCATATTTTAATGCAACTTCAAAAAGTTTCTCAAACCATGCCTTGCCTGTATGATAACCAAAATAATATTTTATTCTGTTAATCTCTTTTTCACCTACATAAATGTTTGACAAAACACGGCTTATCTCTCTGCGAAGTTTTCTGACATTTATCAAATCACAGTTAGGTATAAAAAACATAAACGCTGCTCCCGGCAGCTTTGCCACATAAACTTTCTTCTCACTTCCAAATTTTCTAAGTTCACCGGCAATCATTACTATAAGATTATCAGCATAAATATCCCCATAACATTCAACTATGTCATTCATGTTTTTTATGTTGATTATCATAACTTCATGTATTCTGTCAGGCTCCTGTTCTTCAAGCTCTATTGCAATCTGTCTCACTCTCTCAAACGAATATAAACCTGTTAATGCATCCCTCTGTCTTGCAATTTTTTCTCTTTCTTCCCTCTCTTTCTCGCTTGTAATGTTGCACAATCGTCCTACTACAAGTTCCAGCTTGCCATAATCATCATATACGGCATTTCCTTCATAACGAAACCACTTCTCAACTTTTTTATCATTCTCTTCAAACTCAGCTCTAAATATATCTGACTGCTCCTTCTTCGTTCCAAAAACCATATCAAATATTTTCTTTCTTGTTTCATCATCAAACCAGACGCAATCTGATATAAAATCCATCGCATTTTTTATGACAACATCTTTTCTATCTCCTGTTATAGATGCATTAGCATGATACTCATCATTAAGCATATCATACTCAAATATAATATCATTTGAGTTTTTCATTGCTATATTCATATGCGTATCTTTTCTTATAAGTTCATCTATTAACTCTCTCTGTTTTATAATATATGTTCTAAATCTCCTAGCCATATATCTTAAAACAGGGAATATAATAAGAAATTCTAAAGTAATTCCCGTCACAAACGGAAAATATACCTGTACAAAAGTTTCTCCTGTATATACATACTTCAACATTTCAATCGACCTGAAAATATATGCTATCAAAAAACATATATACGTCAGAATCATCACCCTGGTAGTAAGATATTCATCAAAATAAAGACAGCTCACTATAACCGCAAACAGCATCGTAGCATAAATACCTATACGATACTGTGTTGAAAATACAGACACACAAAGAATAATGCATGTCAGATTATAGTATTTTATAATTTTTTGTGACTTTGATAATCTAATAACTATGCTTGGAGATATTCCACAAAATGTTCCCACTGCAAAAGCTACAATACACATTCTTCTGCTTATCTCAAACATCCCCAGATAATTAAGGACCAGCATGAACCAGATAATTATTGCCGCTCCAAACATCCATTTACAGACCTGTTTATTTACTTCTTTTTCATTCTCTATAAAAAACGGTGTACTATTCATAATTCTCCTCAATACAATTACAAATACAATCCTCTTTAAATTTCATTGCACCTAATTCACATGATATTATAACATTTTCGTTTACAAAAAAAAAGATATAGACAACTCAATGCCTATATCTTTTTAATTTAAACAGTCCGCTTTGCCGTAACCGGCAAATTTTTATGCTTTGAACTAAAATTCTAATGTGCCAATATAACTTTCTTAGGACATTTAGCAGCACATGCTCCACATCCCTTACACTTACTCTGGTCAATATGTGCAATATTGTTCTCTACATGAATTGCATCAAATTTACATGTCTTTTCACAAAGACCGCATCCGATACATCCTGTATCACATACTGACATAACCTTTGGTCCCTTATCTTTATTTGAACAAGCAACTGACCATTTTGCATCATATGGTATAAGCTCGATAAGTCCGTTTGGACACTCCTCTGCACACTTACCACATGCAACACATTTTTCTTTATCTACTATCGCAACACCATGTTCTACATGAATTGCATCAAATTTACATGCTGCAACACATGAGCCAAAGCCCATACATCCAAATGAACATGCCTTATCACCACGTCCCGGGATTGCTGCTGCTCTCTTGCAGTCGGAAATTCCATAATAGTTTGCCTTGATACCAGCCTTGTCACATGTTCCTGAACATTTGACATATGCTACCATCTTAACACTTTCTCCTGCTGCAACTCCCATAACATTTCCTATCTTTTCAGCAACTGCTGCTCCACCTACAGGACATGCATTTACAGGAGCTTCTCCTGCTGCAATTGCCTTTGCCAAAGCATCACATCCGGCATATCCGCAACCACCGCAGTTATTTCCCGGAAGAAACTCTCTGACTTCAATTTCTTTTTCATCAACAGGAACTGCGAATGCCTTTGCCGCAAATCCCAAAAGGAGTCCTATAAGAAGACCTATCAAACCAACAACTACTGCTGCCATTATTACGCCTGTCATTTATACTCCCCCTTTCTAAACAAGACCTGCAAAGCCGCAGAATGCAATTGCCATTAAGCTGGCTGTTACAAGTACAATTGGTGTTCCCTTAAAAGAATGTGGAATATCGTTAAATTCGATTCTCTCACGGATACTAGCCAATATAACAATAGATACAAGGAAACCAAGTGCTGTAAATAAGCCTGTAACAACACTTTCTATAAAGTTGCAGCCGTTTGTGATGTTGTTGAGTGCAACACCTAAAACCGCACAGTTTGTTGTGATAAGAGGAAGGTATACACCGAGTGCCTCATAGAGAGGTGGCATAAACTTTTTTAATACCATTTCAACAAACTGAACAAGAGCCGCAATTATAAGGATAAATGCGATAGTTTCCAGATACGCAAGTCCTAAAGGAACAAGAATAAAATAATATATCGGATAAGTAATGGCAGATGCTATCGTGATAACGAATGTAACTGCCGCACCCATACCTGCTGCCGTTTCAACTTTCTTTGATACACCGAGGAAAGGACAGATACCGAGGAACTGACTAAGTACAACATTACTTACCAACATTGATGAAATCATAATTACAAATAAATTCACTTAAATCAATCCTCCTTTTTCTGAGCTTCGGCTGCTTTTGCTGCCGCCTCTTTTGCTGCTTTTGCTTTTGCTGCTGCTTCCTTTGCTACCTGAGCTTTTGCTGCCTTTGCTGCAACTCTCTCAGCCTCAACAAGACCTTTATTTGCTGCACAGCTTGAACCTATACAGCTTGCGCAGTTACCGCCACAGGCGATATTTGTATCATTTGTCTCAACATTTGTAGCAGAAGGCATTTTGAGTTTGTTCTGCAATGCCGTAAGGAATGAGAGAACAAGGAATGCTCCCGGTGCAAGTACGAAGAATGTAATATGATAATCCTCAGGAATAAACTGATGATTAAATATAGCACCACTTCCCAAAATTTCACGACAGATACCGATACAGGTAAGACCAAATGTGAAACCAAGTCCCATACCAAGTCCGTCAAATATTGATGGAAGTACAGGATTTTTAGAAGCGTAAGCTTCTGCTCTACCAAGAATAATACAGTTTACAACGATAAGTGGAATATAAACACCTAACGCACTGTTGAGTGATGGCAGATATGCCTGTAATAAAAGCTGTATGACCGTTACAAATGATGCAACGATTACGATGAATGCCGGAATACGAACCTTATCCGGAATAACTTTTCTAAGTAATGATATAAATGCATTGGAAAGTATAAGAACTGCCGTTGTCGTAAGTCCCATGCCAAGTCCGTTTATGGCTGAAGATGTAACAGCAAGAGTAGGACACATACCAAGCATCATTACAAAAGTCGGATTTTCGGTAATAATACCGTTTTTTAATCTCTCTGTACAAGAACTCATGTCTTTACCCCCTTACTTTCCAGTCTGAGCTGCGACAAATTTCATAGCTATGTTGACAGCTCTTGTCACGGCTTTACTTGTAATGGTAGCACCTGAAATAGCATTGACTGTACCGTTGTCTGCACTTCCGCTGCCATCCTTTACAACTGATAATGTTTTATCTGATTTCATTCCTACGTACTGGCTGTTCCAAGTCTCTTTTGTCGAATTCTGACCAAGACCCGGAGTCTCGTTGCTTGCATCAAGAATCTGAATGCCAACAACCTCGCCATCATTTGTGATACCAAGTGCAATAGTTACTGCTCCGCCGTAACCTTTTCCACTTACTTTAAGAACATAACCTGTCTGTGAACCGTCTTTAGAAGCAGTTCTTGCCTCGATAAGTTCTTCGCTTGTATATGAGAATGTATCATCATCAATCTTACCTGCTGCAACATCCTTTTGGAATGATTCAACAGCCTTTGTAAGGGTATCATCAGCCTTAAACTCTGCATCCTTATAAACTGCAGCATACGCTTCGTTTGTAGCTTTCTCATCCGCTTTTGCTATAGGGTCTTTTGTAATTGTATAAACTCCACCGAGCAAAACACCTGCTATAAGTGTTATAACAAAAAGCATAATCGCATCATGCATAAGCGTTGATTTGTTTTCATTATTTGCCATCTTTAATTCCCTCCTTTCCAAATGGAACAGGAATAGTCACCTTTTCAATCAATGGAACTAACAGGTTACAGATAATGATGGCGTAAGAAACACCTTCTGCTGATGCACCGAAAATACGGAATATTCCTGTAAGAATACCAAGAAGTACACCAAATACAATCTGTCCTTTCGGTGTGATAGGACTTGTAACATAATCTGTTGCCATGAAGAATGCACCGAGCATAAGACCACCACCGCAGATTTCAGCTGCAAGATATGTGAGATCAAAACCACGTCCGCCAAATATAAGTGCAAAAACTGCAAATGTTCCAATATAGCATACAGGAATCTTCCATGTAATAACTTTCTTTATAAGAAGATATGCTGCACCAAGAAGAAGTGCAAGTGCTGAAGTCTCACCGATAGTTCCGCCGATAGTACCAATAAACATCTTGAGAACACTTGTAGCAACCTGTGTCTTGCCGTCACCGGATGCAAGAAGATCTGCTACTGCTGTAGCTTTGTCACCGTTTTTGATGATTGCAAGTGGTGTAGCTCCTGTAACACCGTCATATGTAAATGAAGTCATCTTTCCGGCAAATGAAATCATGAGGAAGCATCTTGCTCCGAGTGCCGGGTTCATAAAGTTCTGACCAAGTCCTCCGAAAAGCTGTTTTACAATGATAATCGCAAATACACTTCCGAGTATAGCCATCCATACAGGGAATGTAGATGACAGGTTGAGTGCCAAAAGCAATCCTGTAAGTGCTGCACTTCCGTCACTTACCGTAACCGGAAGTTTCATAGCCTTCTGCCAGATGTACTCAGTAAGTACAGCCGCAGCAACGCAGGCTACAATAAGTATCGCTGCCTTATATCCGAAATTATATATACCAACGATGGTAGCGGGCATAAGTGCGAGAAAAACATCCCACATGATACTTTTCGTAGAAGATTTGTCACGAACATGTGGTGATGATGAAATATTTAATAAATTACTCACCTTTTATCCCTCCTATTTCTTTCTTCTCTGAGCTGCCACATACTGACGAGCCTGCTTAAATGTCTGTGTAAGAGGACGTTTTGCCGGACATACATAAGTACAGCTTCCGCACTCGTAACACTCCATACCGTTAAGTTTTACAAATGTATCATAATCATTATGCATAGCTGCCTGTGCCATCTTCTGAGGTACAAGGTTGCCCGGACAGGCCTGAACACAGCGGCCGCATCTGATACATGGTGACGGCTCATTCTCAGCAACTTCGTCCTTTGTCAGTGCCAAAATAGAAGAAGATGTCTTTGTGACAGGAACATTGAGATCAAACATGGCAAATCCCATCATAGGACCACCTGAAATAATCTTTGCAGGATCCTGCTTAAATCCTTCACCTTCTGCTACAAGGTCTGCATGGTTGCAGCCTATACGCACATTAACATTGACAGGCGTATTGAATGCATCACCTGTAAGTGTCATAACTCTGGTAATAAGAGGTGTCTGCTTGCAGACAGCTCTGTATATAGCAATAACCGTAGATATATTATCTACAATACATCCCGCATCTGCCGGAAGTTTTGCAGAATAAATCTTTCTCCCTGTAATGGCAGAAATAAGAGTACGCTCACCACCCTGCGGATACTTTGTCTTTAAAGGCATAACCTCTATACGGCTTTCTCCCTGGGCTGCCTGCTTCATCTTTTCAATGGCATCAGGCTTGTTGTCCTCGATTCCGATAACTCCCTTTGCCTTGTCAAAAAGTTTAAGTATGACTTTAAGTCCTCCGATAATCTCTTCCGGACATTCAAGCATCTGTCTGTAATCAGATGTAAGATACGGCTCACACTCAGCACCATTTACAAGAATATAATCAATCTTGTCCGGCTCCTTTGGTGTAAGTTTTACATTTGTTGGAAAACCTGCACCACCCATACCTACAATACCGGCTTCTTTTACAATGTTTCGGATCTCGTCATTTGACAGTTTGGTGTAATCCCTATCCTCACCAAGTCCTTCAATTCCTGTGTATTCTCCGTCATTTTCAACAATCACGCAGGTTGCCTTAGCTCCGTTCAAAAGCATTCTAGGCTCAACTGCCTTTACAGTTCCAGAAACTGAGCTGCAGATATTTGCTGAAATAAATCCGCTAGCTTCACCAATTTTTTGTCCAACAAGCACTTTATCACCTTTTTGTACAACAGGTGTTGCCGGTGCACCGATATGCTGTGACATAGGAAAAACCATATCACCTTTAGGCATAACAGTCTTTATAGGCAGGTCTTTGGACAATTCCTTTCCCTCGTAAGGATGAACACCCCCACGAAATGTTGCTTCACTCATTCTGGTTCCCCTTTCTTTTATTTTTTTATACCTTCCGCCTTATGCCACCGGATAATATATAACTGAAAGTCAGACACATTCAGTGACTTTTCATATATACTTTCACCCTATCGTTCCATATGACAAAAAACAAAAAATATAATGTCCCGACTTTTATTGTATCATTTTACCGAGAATTGTCAATCTGAATGGTGAAAAACTAAGCATAATCGCCAAAAACCATTTTAGCAACTGTCAAAAATATATCAATAGGCACAGGCAGACCATCAACTTGCCATAAAAGTAATTATTACAAATGTAACCAACACCATCTAAAATACGATATGATTAGTGAACGGCTAAATACAGTAGGAAAGAAGGTGAAAATTTGGAAGACGAAAAAATCGTTCAGTTGTATTTTAATCGTGATGAGAATGCAATTAAATATACAGCAGATAAGTATAGCTCAAAACTCTGTAATATTTCTTATAAAATAGTCAGAGATACATGTACGGTGCAGGAGTGTGAAAATGATACATATATGGAAACTTGGAAACGAATACCACCGAGCAATCCAAAGGATTATTTTTTTGCTTTTCTTGCCCGGATTATTCGTACTATCTCCATTGACAGATACAGGAAAGAAACCAGCCTTAAAAGAAATTGCAATATTGTTGAACTGTCTAAAGAGCTTGATAACTGTATTCCTACAATTGATAGTGTTGAAAGTGAAATTGAAGCAAAACTGCTAGGTGAAATGGTTAGTCGTTTTTTATATACATTATCAGATGAAAAACAGATAATGTTTGTGCGTAGATACTTTTATATGGAGAGTATAGCTGAAATTGCAAAACATTTGTCAATTACCGAAAGCAAAGTGAAAACTTCACTGTTCCGAGTACGCGGCAAGCTTAAAATCTATCTTGAAAAGGAGGAATTTCTATGAATATGGACAAATTATATTGTATTGGTTATATTGATGACGAACTCATTGAAAAAGCTGATAAGTATATTTCAAAAAAAAAGAAGTGTACTTTTAAAAAATGGACTGCTCTGGCAGCAAGTTTTATAACAATATTTCTTATCTTTGCAGCTCTTATTTCATTTAAGAACAAAAATACCATAACAGCATATGCATATGTAACAAATGAAAAAATCACTTCAACCGCAGCAGTAATAAAAACCGGAACCATTAGTGACAGTGGTGAAATGAAAGGCCATCAGCTTATTTTTTATATTTTAGGAGAAAATATAGAAAAAATCAGATTTTCCTGCAAAAATCAGCAGCTTGATTTCAAAGACTGGAAAGAAAAAAGAAACGAATATGCAAATGCACAGAATTTTGAAATTTCGTATGGTAATAATAAAAAAGAATACAAATACCTTACAATTTCATGGATACCAAATAAAACTATTAGTGAATTAAGTGATAATGAAAATGCAAAAATCAAAAATCTTGCAAAAGAATTGAAAGAAGATATAATTGTCATGGAGGTTACTTTTAAAAATGGAAATACAGCAACAAAAGCTATATCAATTTCACTATCTGATAATGGAAAATTTTTAGCTTCATTTAGTGATTACAAAATCAAAAAAACAGATAAATTTGTCAGGCGTTCAAATGATAAACCTCTCAATAGTACTTATATTGATAAAAATGAAAATACAAACAAAATATCTTCAATAAAAAATGAAAGGAAATCAGTATATAAATTATCAAAAAAACAAATTAAAAAAGCTGAAATTGCCGCAATCAGATACTATTCAAAAACCATCTTTACAGTAAATTACATTAAATTTGATAAAAAAGGCAGTGCAAAACTGCATGGTAAAAAATATAAATTTATCGTAAATGTGAGCAAAGAAGGTATTGTACAGAACCCGGACAGAATGATAATTTTGAAAAAAAATCGCAAAGGCATATGGAAAGTTACAAATGAAGGTTATTAGCGAAAAGTCAAGATGAACTCCTCTGATAGTGTAAAAACAGGCATAAGTAACATTGCGTATATGATGTTCTGCTTATGCCTGTTTTTATTATTTACTAAGCTGCTAACGGGATTTGAACCCGTGGCCTCCGCCTTACCAAGGCGACGCTCTACCTCCTGAGCCATAGCAGCAATCATAGCAAATATTATATATTACTTTGTGCTGTATTTCAAGTATTTTTTTGATTTTATATTTATATATTTAAAATCGTTGCAGAAAACACGACAAAATCATGATATTCTGCAACGATTATTATACTTCGTATGAAACAGCTTATTTTTACCTAAGCTTATGAAAACGATGTCACGGATTGCCTCATTGCCTGACAATTCACGCAATCCCACAAACATCTCATATCATTTCATTACTGAAGAAGTGAAAGTACACCCTGGTTAGACTGATTAGCCTGTGCAAGCATAGACTGACCTGCCTGTAAAAGAATGTTATTCTTGCTGTATGCAACCATTTCTTCAGCCATATCTGTATCACGGATACGAGACTCTGATGTCTGAGTATTCTCAGAAGCTGTATCAAGGTTTGCTATTGTATGCTCAAGACGGTTCTGAACAGCACCGAGTTTACTTCTCTGTGCAGATACTTTCTTGATAGCTGCATCAATAGTTGTAGTAGCCTTCTGAGCTCCTGACTGAGTAGCAAGGTCAACCTTGTTTCCGTCAACACCAAGTGATTTAGCACTCATGTCATCAATAGAGAAGCTCATTGTCTGACCTTCGTTTGCACCAATCTGAAGTGTCATGCCCTTACCTGCTGTGCTTGAAGATGCACTTGGTTTAAGGTCAACTGTTGTTGTTTCATTTGCGTCTATTTCAGCATTGATACCTGTCTTAGCAGAAATCAGGCTTGCCATAGCTTTTGCATCTTCTTCAGCAACATCATCAGCACCTGTCTTAACAAAATTAACATCACTATAGTCAGTTTTGCTCTTAAGTGCAGCAACACCATCAGCAGTAGCATACATAAAACGCTCACCATTTACTGTAAAGATGTAATCATCAATGTTTGTTGTAGCTCCTCCATTATATGCTTTTACATCTGCTTTTATACTCTGGTATGCATCTGCCGGTGCTTGAGTGTCAGTTGCTGCGTTAGCAGCAGACTGCTTAAATACACCTGCTTTTATATTACTTTCAGATGTAGAAAGGATGCGAGAAGTCTCTGTTCCTGCTGTTTTAGCATCGAATATCAGTTTTTGGGCAGCAGCATCCTTTGTAATAGTAAAATCATCTGCTAATGAAGTCTGTTTTAATTCAGCAAGAAATGCTTTTGCCTTCTCTTCATCACTTGCTTTACCAGCAGTAGCTACAGTATATTCCCTAGAACCATCCTCACTTACAAGTGTCGTAGCATCCTTATACTTAAGATTTACAGTAATAGAATCCTGCTCACCTTTTTCATTTAAGAAATTGACTGTCAGGCTTGTTGTATCACCTGCACTCATTGCTGTAGCGTCTGCTGTCACCGCAGCACTTGTATATTTACCATTAGCAGCTGCAGTAGTCTTTAATGCACCTGCTGCTAAAGCTGTATTGCTTACAGAAGCATCCACCTTAATACCTGTAGCTGAACTTCCGCCACCTAAAGAACCATCAAGAAGCTTCATTGTATTAAACTCTGTTGTGCTTGAGATTCTTGTAAGCTCGTCCTGAAGCTGGCTGATTTCCTTCTGTACTGCCTCACGGTCATCATCTGTCTCTGTACCGTTTGATGCCTGTACTGAAAGTTCTCTCATTCTCTGAAGGATAGCATGAGATTCATTTAATGCACCTTCTGCTGTCTGTATAAGTGAGATACCATCCTGAGCATTGTCAGATGCTTTGTTTAAGCCACGAATCTGGCTTCTCATCTTCTCTGAAATAGAAAGTCCTGCCGCATCATCTGCTGCACGGTTAATTTTATAACCTGAAGAAAGTTTCTCTGTAGATTTTGCGAGTGAACTGTTTGTTATTCCTAACATTCTGTTAGCATTCATTGCTGACATATTGTGCTGTACTATCATTGCCATAATAATTACCTCCGTGTTTTTCCGTTACCATCCGCACCTGTAGTGCGGCTGGCAACTTGTCCTACGCTCCAAATCCGTTTGAAAGCGTATTCTAAAATCTGCTTTGTATTTTTTATTTTTATATATAATAAAATCAATGCCTAGGTTCACTGATTCATTATCAAACTAAGAAAACTTAAATCGTCCGCATTCAAAATAGTTCTTTAATATCAAAATTAATTTCTTAACAACTTTTTACTTCCTGCGGTATTTCTCGGGATGCTCTTTTTCTTCATAGTAAGAAGGAGCTTCACACTCTATCCCGTTTTCTTTCATATGCTTTCTAAGAGCCTTGCTTCTGACTATCTTCACATCTTTAGGTGCATCAATCATTATTCTGTGATGATTTCCCGTACCACCGAGAAAAATAATTTTTACATCATCACCAACCATCAGATACTCTTTGTTTTCAATAGAAAGTCTTAACATTCACATTACCTCCCTGTATTCGTTGTCCGGCAGTCTGTTTAATTCAGCACTCTGTCCGATTTTTTATTTTCATCAGGTTGAATTAAAATAAGCACTTAAGGAAACATTATTTACAATCCAAAACTGCCATATCCTTGCCTTGTAAATGGAAATGTAACAGAATGGACATTGTGTTACATTTTTTAATGGAAAATAAAATTGATTCTTTTGGGGATTTAAATCTGAAAAAAAATTTGAAATTGAATTATCCGGGAAAATTGAAATTATTATTATAAAATTATTTAATATTAGATTTTTTACACAACAAGCAGACCCAAAATTGAAATTTTATTATTGCCCGCCTCTGCAGTGCAACACACAGCTAAAACTGTAAATTAAAAATTTTGCGTCTATAAAACAGCTTTATTTATTATATGACGTTGGAATTAAAAAGTAATTTAACCCTTGCATCATTATATTTTTTACTACAAATTCACGAGTTCAAAAACTTCGTCCCTGTCATCCTGTTCTATTCCAAGATACCTTGTCGTAATTTTATATGAAGAATGATTATAAATACTTGTCAGAAGTGCCGGAGACACCCCTTTTTTCCATGCATGATACCCAAATGTTTTCCTGAGCGAATGGCAGCTCACTTTATGACTGAGCAGACATTTTTCTGCTGCTTCTGATATTATGCGAAATGCCTGAATCCTGCTGATAGGCTTATCAGTAGATTTCTGACCAAGAAAAATAAATTGTTCCATCACATCGCACAATTTTCCTTTTTTTGCAATTATATCTTTAAGGAATGATGCCAATGCCTCCTTTAAATTATTGTTAATGAAAACAGTTGTTTTCTTACCTGTTTTCTGCTCTTTAACATCGATATGTGATTTAAACGACAATAAATTTTCATTATACACGTCTTTCCACCGGAGTTTTAAAATATCAGAAATACGCAAAGCCGTATTAAGTCCGCATATAATAAGGAGAAAATTCCTTTTATTTGGTTTCACCTCACAGTAATATTTTTTTATTTTTTTTAATTCCACAATATCACGTACCGGCTGAGTAGTTTTCATTTTTATGACTCTATCCTTTCAATTTTTTATATTATTTAAAAAAAAACGCTAAAGTTTCCAATTGGACTGCCGATAAATAATGTGTAATAAAAAATGTAACACAATGTCCATTGTGTTACATTTTTCTATAATTTTACAGTTGTAGGGACAAACAGATTATTTTTTCAACAAAAAACTGCCACACAGCAAATAAAACAATATATGCTGCATGACAGTTCTTTTTATTTTATGCAATGTACCTTACAAGTCCATTTGTTATTACTGATTATATTTTTGCCCTTACTAATGCAAGCTGTATTACAAATGTCATGGTTAGGAGCATTTTTATCTTTTTAAACTCTCTCGTTGTGTGCCTTCTGTTTACATAAATACATATTGTGGTCTGCAATGGCAATAACATCTTTTAAGCACTCTTTTTTGCCAATGGCATATCCCACTGAAGCAGAAACAGGAAAATCGCAATCAACACTTAGATTTTCAAGTTCTTTTTTCCATATTTCTATAAGCTCTTCTGCTCTTTTTTCAGTTCCCTGTCTGATTATCATCAGAAATTCATCACCGCCGTAACGAAAAGCAACACAATCTTCCTTTGCAACTTTAAGAATTGACTCCGCTACTTTCATAATAAGCCTGTCCCCTGACAGATGCCCGTAATTATCATTTACATATTTCAGTTTGTTGACATCCCAGTAAACAACGGCTATATCCTGATAGTCATACGACTTATCTTCCACAAGTGAAAGTAATTTATTTTTGTTATACAATCCCGTCATGTCATCTTTACTTGCTTTAATTTCCATTTTTACAGCTTTCTTCTGCGATTTTCTGATAATTGTATTAACACTGTTGGAAACATACGCAAATGCAACGGCTAAAAGACATCTCGGTATCACAAAATACAAACCTATTGTCAATACGGGATTTGGATTTATCTGACTCATCTGAAAAATTCCGTTTTTATCAAGATTTCCTATAGATGTTGCCGTCAAAAGTGCCATATTCGCATCGCATATTCCAAAATAATAACCACCATATGTACTTAATACAATACTTATAATCGTAAGTATAAATGTATAGACCGATATTCTTTTTGATGTGTACATCCCTGCAATAACAAGCGGAATCATAATAATAATCACCATATGATATGTAAGTGAAATGCTCGCCGAAACAATGACACACATAATCGCTGCAATGCTCACATACTTAGTCAGATGATGTTCAAGCCCAAGTGCCAGCAAAAGAATGATATGTACAACTGCAAAAAAACATGCTGCTACATATCCTGTCATAAATATCTTTTTATCAACAATAAATATTCCAAACATATTCATGACATTTTCAACAGAATAAATAACCATACAAAATAATACAAAACGAAATGTATAAATGTTCTGGGCTACATCTTTTTCATCACTAATCGGACTTTTTCCAAATATCTGGCATAAAGTTTTTTTATATCTTTCCATTATTGCTCCTCTTGCCTTATAATTACTTTCTCCACCGCAACATAAATTTCAAACCTTTTTATGCTATGAAGTCCTTTTGTCAAAACAATATAACCCTCACCTCTAATATTACATTATCGAACTAATCACACTTAGAACTATAGCAGCAGCCGTACAAATTAAACCTATAATTGCTGTTGCTCTCACAATCATACGCTTTCTGCCTGCTGTTGATGTACTGTATATGTTCTTTATGCTAATTTTTCTCTCCATCTTTTTTATACGCTAAAAATCTCTACCACTTATTACATATATTACTATACAATCATAAAATTAGCAATTTATATTCTTAAATATTTTTACGGCTATTTTTAAATATTTTTCGTGTGATAACACGCTACCCAATCTTCCCTTTTATCCTCTGCAATGCATTGTCAATTGATTTAGGCGATTTTTTCATATCTGCCGCAATCTCCTGATATGTCATACCATCAAGATACCTCTTTAACACTTCCCGCTCCATTTTGCTGAGTTTGTCAAACATCTGATTCTGCATGTCAACAGCACTTTCCCTGTCTATCACAATCGCTTCAGGATTTGTTATATTATCACTTCCCGATGATATTACAGTCCTGTCTCCCACCAGTTCATCGGCATCATTAAATTCATCAGAATATATTGATATATAAGAATTTAACGGTTGATTTTTAAGTCTGTTGGATTTTTTTATTGCCGAATAGAGCTGTCTTGATATACAAAGGTCGGCAAATGTCCTGAACGCCGCATCCTTTCCAGCCTGATAATCCCTTACAGCTTTAAAAAGACCTATCATTCCCTCCTGAATAAGGTCATCTTTATCACCATCTATCAAAAATAATTTTCTCGTTTTTTGACGGACAAGAGGTTTATATTTTTCCAGAAGATACTCCATCGCAGAATCTTCCTTATTTTGTGCCAAATTTATTATGTCATTTTCAGACATTTTTTCAAACTCCATTATTTCCCCCGTTTTCTTATATATTGTAAAAACTGTTTACATTTACTCTTCTCTTAAATAAGTAACCAGCTTCATAAATACTCCACCATTAATTTCTTTGATTTCAGCCCTTTTTTGCCATTCTCTGTCTTACAATTTCATATGAAAGTACACCCATTGCCACCGATGCATTCAGTGAATCAATATCTCCAAACATAGGTATCGTTGCTACAAAATCACAATTTTCTTTCACCAGACGGCTCACGCCCTCACCTTCATTTCCTATTACTACGCCCATAGATCCTGTAAGGTCAAGTGAATACATACTCTCTCCGCCCATATCTCCGCATACAAACCACATTCCTTGCTTTTTAAGTTCATCCATTGTCTTAACAAGGTTTGTTACTTTCGCAACAGGCGTGTAATTTATTGCTCCTGCCGATGCCTTTGCAACCGTAGCTGTAAGACCTACTGCACGCCTTTTCGGAATAATAACACCATGTGCTCCAACCTGATTTGCCGTTCTTATTATAGAACCAAGATTATGTGGGTCTTCGATATTATCCAGCAAAATAAGAAATGGCTGTTCATTCTTTTGCTTTGCATTCTCAAGCATTTCTTCCACTGTTCCATATTCATACGCCGCTGCATAAGCTATAACTCCCTGATGTTTTCCTGTCTCAGACATTTGGTCAAGTCGTTCTTTTTTTACAAAATTAACTATACAGTCCGTCTTTTTGGCTTCTCTCAAAATAGTACGCACCGGTCCATCCTGACAACCGTCAAGTACAAAAAGTTTGTCTATTGTTTTTCCGGCTCTAAACGCCTCTATAATTGCATTTCTACCCTCTATCGTTAATTCCTCGTATCTCATATTTTCCTCACTTTCTATTTTTTCTCTTATTTACCATATTAATTTTTCTCACACATCAATGTTTCCGTTTTATCATACCAATTTTTCTTGTGCATCAGTATTTTCGTTTTTCTACATCAACACTCCTATTTGAATTATAACTTATATGGAAGTAACTCTGTTTTTACAAGTCCATCTTTTACAAGTTCCATTGCTCTGTCCATTCTATGTGACAGATACAAATATCCGATAAGTGCCTCAAATCCGGTTGCTATCCTGTAATCCGTTATTGATGCATTTTTAGCTGACGTTGCCGATTTTGCATTTCTTCCATGTTTAAATATTGCCATTTCTTCATCCGTAAGACTATCTAAAATAACATTAACTACTTTCGCTTGTGATTCTGCCTTTACGATATTACTTGTCATTCGATGAAAATTCTTGACTTTCCCATTTCCAAGGTCAAGCACTATGGTTCTTATTATTAAATCATAAACTCCATCACCTATATAAGCAAGTCCCAATGCTGAATATTGCGATGGTTTAAGTTTTCCTTTTCCAAAAGTGTCATGCACGCTCTGTAAAAAATTCTTTTCAGCCTTACTTTTTTCTTCATCTGTAAGCTTAGTTATATTTTCTTTTTCCATACATTTCCTTTCCATTCCATATTTAATAAACTTAATAGTCATAAATTTTTTATAACGCAAAAGACCCCAATGATAAATCATTGAGGTCTGTATAGAGGCGACTAACGGATTTGAACCGATGATCAGGGAGTTGCAGTCCCATGCCTTACCACTTGGCTAAGTCGCCATAATAAAAAAGTGACTCCAACGGGAATTGAACCCGTGTTACCGCCGTGAAAGGGCGATGTCTTAACCGCTTGACCATGGAGCCATAT
>ERZ835880.468-NODE-468-length-43491-cov-8.142992_pt1 | contig 43491 bp, 30 predicted proteins | sample MGYA00519944_ERZ835880 | MGnify/ENA primary metagenome ERZ835880 (study PRJEB31850, sample SAMEA3708787) | human gut metagenome | biome: human gut; feature: human-associated habitat; material: faeces | place: China | collected 2014 ... | reverse complement strand
TGCAGCTGCATAATTTTGCAGAAACCTATTTTGACAGCTTATCTGTCATTGGTTGCTCCGGCTTCGGATGTAGCAGAACTCTGTTCGGCTTACTATGAAATTTTGATTTGGGGAGCGCCGCTGGTACTGTTCAATTATGTGTCGTTAGGATGGCTGATGGGGCAGACAAAAGTACGTGCTTCTGTATTTATGCAGGTTTCAAGCAATGTCCTGAATATGATACTTAGTGTATTGTTTGTATTTGTATTACATTTTGATATTGAAGGAGTAGCCTGGGCTACACTTTTAAGTCAGCTCTATGGCGCTGCCGCAGGCTGTTGGCTAATGTATCTTTATGGTAACTTTGATTATAAAAATTTTGATTATAAAACCGTTATAGAGCCTGAGGAGCTAACGAAAATACTTTTGGTCAATACTAATTTAATGATTCGTACGGCTTGCCTGCTGACAGTTAACAATATTATTGCTGCTGCCGGTGCTGCATTAGGAACTGTAGTGCTGGCAGCGAATGCCGTACTGTTTCAGCTGAAAGATATCATGTCGTTCTTGGTCGACGGTATGGCTAATGGTGCTTCTGTTTTTTCAGGAAGGGCTCTGGGACAGAAAAACAGGGCATTATTTTGGCAGATTTTAAAAATGACCTATAAATGGTTGTTTGTGTTGGTGTTTCTGTTAATGCTTGGATTTACATTTGGCAGTACATTTTTAATAAATTGCTTTACAGACTTAGAGGAAGTAGCTGTGTTAGCAGAAACTTACAAATATTATGTTCTTATTTATCCTTTGATAGCTGGCATAGGCCTAGCTCTTTATGGAATGTTTACAGGTGCTACTTATACGGTTCCTATAAGAAATATGATGCTGATTGCTTTAGCTGTATTTTGGCCTGTGGAGAGACTGTTAGTACCTTTACTTGGCAATGATGGCTTATGGATATCGTTTTTAATATTTGTTGGGATTCAGTCTTTAATATTATTTTATTCATTGAGAAAGCTTGGAGAAAAGATTTATAAGATTAAATAAAAGTGTTTACTAAGTATATGGTTTGTGCTAATATTAATACAACTTAATAATTTTATCAAAGGTGCCTCAAGGTTAAATTAGGGAAGTCCGGTGTAAATCCGGCACGGTCACGCCACTGTAAGCGCATATTGCGTAAGTCAGATCGCAGCCTTTGATTTTTGCCATATCCGCGGATGACGGATCAGCAGCTAGTTCCTGAAATTTGACTTAAATAGGCAGTCTTGCCTGTTTAAACAATATTTTATGATCTCCTGCATCCGTGGTTCATGGCTGCAGGAGATTTTTTTGTAAGGAGATGGGAAGCTTTGAAAAACAAACAGATTTGGGGCAGGATCGGGCAAATCGTATTGGTGCTATTAGGGATCAGTTTCGTCACATTTGCTTTGGTAATGCTGTCGCCAGGTGACCCGGTCAGACAAATGATTGCCGGCAATGAGGATATTGTTGTCAGTCAGGTGGAGATTGATGCTTTAAGGCATGAACTGGGATTGGACAAGCCCTTTGTTTTCCAGTATTTAGATTGGCTTGGAAGGGCTGTACAGGGAAACTTTGGATTTTCATATATGGTTAAAAAGCCTGTGGTGGAAGAGTTGATGCAGTCGTTGCCTGCCACATTGATATTAGCGTTGGCGTCTACCTTTTTTATGCTGATTTTTTCGCTGCCGTTAGGCATTTATTCTGCGGTGAAGCGCAACAGTATTTTTGACTATGCCGTTAGGGGACTGACGTTTTTCGGAGTTTCGATACCTAATTTTTGGATGGGTTTAATGCTGCTTTGGATTTTTGGTTTAAAATTAGGCTGGCTGCCAATTGTCGGTGGCAGAGTAAGTCTGGAGACTCTGATTTTGCCAGCTACGACGTTGGGTATAGTTATGGCAGCCAAATATACACGTCAGGTAAGGACGACGGTTTTGGAAGAACTCAATCAGGATTACGTTGTCGGTGCCAGGGCAAGAGGCATGAGTGAAAGCTATATCCTTTGGCGGGAAGTATTGCCGAATGCGATGCTGCCTTTGATCACATTGCTGGGGCTGTCATTCGGCAACCTTCTGGGTGGTGCGGCAGTAGTAGAGATCGTTTTTTCCTGGCCGGGACTTGGTTATTTAGCGGTCCAGTCAATTATTTATCGTGACTTTCAGCTTGTACAGGGGATTGTTTTATGGATCGCCCTTATGTATATGGTCATCAATCTAGTTGTTGATATTTCTTATAACCGGCTTGATCCGCGCCTGCGAAAGGAAGGTAGATAGCATGGAGAATCTTATTAACGGATTAAAGAATAATCGTGCTTTTGCCTTTTCCAGTTTTTTGGTGCTGCTTTTGATAGGGATTGCGTTAGCGGCGCCGCTGCTAGCTCCTTATGATCCGTTGGAAGCTACGATGAAAAATGCTTATCTGCCGCCTTCGAGTGAACATCTTTTTGGAACTGATAAGCTGGGGCGGGATAATTTCAGTCGGGTTTTGTATGGTGCCAGCTATTCTCTGAGCAGTGTTTTGCTGTTGGTAGCGGTCATTTTTGCAGTAGGTACTTCGCTGGGTGTTCTGGCCGGTTATTTTGGCGGAAAGGTAGATACGGTTATTATGCGTATTTCTGATATGATGATTTCCTTTCCCGGAATGATACTGGCCATTGCTATTGCCGGTATCCTTGGCGGCAGTCTGATCAATGCGATTATAGCTTTGACTATCGTTACCTGGACTAAATACGCTCGTTTGGCACGTAGTATGGTATTAAAGATAAAAAAGCGTGATTTTGTCGAAGCGGCAGTTGTCAACGGCGGCAAACCGACACATATTTTGTGGAAACATATCGTGCCTAATATTTTACCGTTAATGATTATTACAGCAGCTTCGGATATCGGCGCTATGATGATGGAACTGGCAGGGCTTTCATTTTTAGGCTTCGGTTCGCAGCCGCCGGCTCCTGAATGGGGATTGATGCTCAATGAAGGACGTCAGCAGCTGCAGACGGCTCCCTGGCTGATGTTTTTCCCTGGTCTGGCTATTTTTCTGACGGTAGTAGTCTTTAACCTATGGGGCGACAGTTTGCGTGATGTGCTTGACCCGCGTCAGGAAGATTAAGTTCAGCTATTGAATAAATTTTTATATACAGTCAATAAAATAAAAAGGATTTGAAAGGGAGATGTATGATGAAAAAAACTATTAAATTTACAGCAGCCGTTGCAATGATAGGTTTGCTGGCATTTACTTCAGCCGGTTGTGGCGGCGATGACAAAAAAGCTGCGGCAGCCAAAGACACTTTGAAATTTGGCGTTACTAATTTTGCCGACAGTCTGGAACCAACAGATAACTACTTTGGCTGGATTGTTATGCGTTACGGCTTAGGTGAATGTCTGGTAAAATTTGATGAAAAAATGAATTCTACTCCTTGGCTGGCTGAAAGCTGGCAGGTCAGCGACGATAAACTTACCTGGACTTTTAAAATCAATGATAAAGCGAAATTTTCAAATGGGAATAAGGTGACTGCTGAGTCTGTAAAAAAATCTATTGAGCGTACATTTGAAAAAGCTGCCCGTGCCAGAGCAATGTTTGAATATGACAATATCAGTGCTGACGGACAGACTTTGACCATCAAAACCCATACGCCTGTTGCTACATTACCGGGAATGCTTGGTGATCCGCTTTTTATTATTATTGACACCAGTGTAACTGACCGTGATTATGCTAAGCAAGGGCCCATCTGTACCGGTCCGTATATGGTCAATACGTACAGTAAAGCTAAAGCTGTTATGGATGCTAATCCTAATTACTGGGATGGCGAAGTACCGTTTAAGCATGTTGAGATCCCGACTATTGATGATCCCAATACACGCGCTATGGCCCTGCAGTCTGGTGAGATTGATATGGCGATCAATATCGCTCCCGGGGACATGTCGTTGTTCAGCAACAAAGATAAGTACAATATCAGCACTATTGCTTCCCTGCGTGACGTATTGGCACGTATGAATGTTAAGGAAGGCAAGCCGATGTATGATAAACGTGTTCGCGAAGCTTTGCTGTCATCTTTGGACCGTGAAACCTACTGTAAGGTTTTACTGAAGGACACATTTACTCCTGGCGGACCGTTGATGCCGCCTTCTGTCGATTATGGATTTGATCAGTTAAAAGATCCTAATACCTATAATGTAGAACGTGCTAAGAAACTGTTGGAAGAGGCTGGCTGGAAAGATACCAATGGTGATGGCTATGTTGATAAAGACGGTAAAAATCTGGAGATGGACTTTATTTTCTACAGCGGTCGTGCAGAATTGCCTTTATTTGCTGAAGCTACCCAGTCCGATGCTAAAAAGGTTGGTATCAAGGTTAACCTGAAAAATGTTGATTACAATGTTTTGGACGGGATTGGTGTGCGAGGTGAATATGACTTGCTGATTTCCAATATTCTTACTCTGCAGGCAGGCGACCCCGAGGTCTTTATCAATCAGTACTGGAAAACAAATGTTAACGGTAATAATCCGCAGAACGGCAGCGGTTACAGCAATCCTGCCTATGATGCTCTGAGCGATAAGCTGGCAGTAGAATTTGACCCGGCGAAACGTCGTCAATTAGTAATCGATATGCAGAAAATTATTCTTGATGATGCGGCAACGATTATTTTTGGTTATCCGCAGACAAACATGATCAGTAATACTTCTATTGCCAATGCAGAAATTTTACCGTGTGATTATTACTGGCTGACGAAGGAGATCAAGCCTGCCCAGAAATAATCTGTGGGAAGAAGGGACACTGTAATGCTTTTAAAAGTTACAGATTTGGATATCAGTTACGGCAGCAAGGCTACCGTAACTGGTGCCAATATAGAATTGAAAAAGGGTGAGATTTTATCTATCGTTGGCGAGAGCGGCAGCGGTAAAACAACGGTGATACGTGCTATTATGGGCTGTTTGCCGGGTAATGGACATGTAAGCGGCGGCAATATCATTTTTGACGGCAGAAACCTGCTGGATAATACGCCGCAGCAATGGCGTGAAATGTGTGGGACTGAGATTTCTATGATTTTTCAGGACAGCGGTAATATGATCAACCCTATCCGCCGTATCGGCGAACAGTTTATTGATTATATTCTGACTCATGCGCCGCAGATTTCCAGACGGGAAGCCTATGATCTGGCTGTTAAGATGCTTGATGATGTAAGGATGCCCAATCCTGACAATGTAATGCGCAGTTATCCGTTCGAATTATCAGGGGGGATGCGCCAGCGTGTAGGTATAGCTCTGGCGATGACCTTCAGCCCGAAGCTGCTTTTGGCTGATGAGCCTACAAGCGCGCTTGATGTCACAACGCAGGCGCAGATCATCAGGCAGATCGTTGATGTTCGTGACGAATACAATGCCGCGGTGATCATAGTTACTCATAATTTGGGTGTAGCTTCGTATATGTCAAATAAAATCGTTGTGATGCAGAATGGTATGGTTGTGGAGAGCGGACTGCGGGAAGAGATTATCGGCAATCCACAGCATGCATATACTAAGGAACTGCTGGCGGCTGTTCCGGTTGTGGGAGGTAAGCGTTATTATGCCTGAGAACGTAAAATTACACCCGCATGAGAACTGTAACTGCGCCCATGATGGAGTTGCATTACCGCAAGAAATAGTATTGGAAGTAAAAAATCTGACGAAAAAGTTTCAGGTAGATGGCGGCAAGGTTCTCACTGCCTGTGATAAAGTAAATTTAAATGCTTATAAGGGACAGACTCTTGGCATTATTGGTGAAAGCGGCTGCGGCAAAAGTACTCTGGTCAGAACTATTTTACAGATCCATCCGGCGACGGAGGGTGAAGTAATATTTGAAGGACAGAACATTTTGGAATTGAAGGGAGAAGAGCTTCGCCAGAACCGCCGAAAAATACAAATGGTTTTTCAGGATCCTACAGCGGCTTTTAATCCGAAAATGCGGGTAAAAGATATTTTATGCGAACCTTTATTGAATTTTGGGTTGCTGAAAAATTCTGAAGTTGACGCAAAAGCTGCAGAGTTATTGCAAATGGTGGAGCTGCCGGTGGAATTTAAAGACCGTTTTCCTCATAGCATGAGCGGAGGTCAGCGCCAGCGTTTGGGTATAGCCAGGGCACTTTCTCTGGAACCGCAGATCATTGTCTGCGATGAAGCCACTTCAGCGCTGGATGTTTCTGTACAGGAAAAAATTTGTGAATTGCTGGTACGGCTGCAGCGGGAAAAAGATATTACATATCTTTTTATCTGTCATGATATTGGTCTGGTTGATTTGATGAGCCATCAGGTCGCGGTCATGTATCTTGGTAATGTAGTAGAAAGATTGGAAGGGTGTAGGTTATCGACAGGCAGCGCTCATCCTTATACAAAGGCTTTGATCAAGTCTATTTTTAAGGTAGATTTTAAACCCGGTGAGAGGATCCAGCCATTGGAAGGAGATATCCCCAGTCCTCTGGATCTGCCGCAGGGGTGCCCGTTTCAAAGCCGCTGCGGGCAATGCCGGGAAATATGCCGTCAGGAAAAACCGCCGTTGCGTGAAATTCATTCGGGGCATTTTGTAGCCTGTCATTTCGTTAAATAATTTTTGGGTATATTGCAGCAGTCTTATTGAGTGCTGCAATATAAAAACTTCTTAAAGTGAATAAATACTTATTTGTTCATATTTAAACACGGTTAAATTAAGTACACTTTTAAAAATATAAAATCGGTAAAAGTGTACTTAGCATATATTTTTTTAGGAGTTGATTATGATGAAAAAAACTTTGGTGCTTGCTATGGCAATGGCGCTGGGAGTGACTGCTTCAGCGTATGCCGCTAATCCTTTTTCTGATGTTCCGGCCGGGCATTGGGCTTATGATGCTGTTAACAGACTGGCGGCAGCCGGAATTGTTGATGGTTATGGCGACGGTAATTTTGGCGGCGAACGTCTGATGACACGTTATGAAATGGCAGAAATTGTAGCAAAAGCTATGGCTAAAGGCGCTAATGTTGACCGCCTGGCTGCAGAATTCGCCGATGAACTGGACAGCTTGGGAGTACGCGTGGCAGCTTTAGAGAAAAAAGCGGATAATGTGAAGATTACAGGACAAATCCGTTATGAATATGCAGGGCGTGACGGAGATTTTAAGAAAACTAAAGGCAGTGTTGCAAAAAATCGTCTGCGCACTCGTTTATTTGTAAATGGCAGTGTAAATGAAGACTGGACTTATACGGCCCGTATTCAAAATGACCAGAATCTTGCTAATGATTCAGGTGATGAAGATACCAAACTCAATCAAGCCTATGTTACAGGTAAATTGGGTGGATTTAATGTTATGGCGGGTAAAGCACCTGTATTTTTAGCTAATGGCAACCTTTATGACGATACTGCAGAAGTTATTCAGTTAACATATGGTAAAAATGTAAAAATTAGCGGTTATTGGGGGCAAATTACTGAAAAAGATTCCGTTTATACGGCAGATAAGGCCTATGGAGCCAGTTTATCTGGTAAAATCGGCCGCTTGGATTTAGCTGCCGGTTATGATAAATTTGAAGATTTAGATGCCGGGTTTACGAAAATTTCTAATAACGCGGTCTGGAATGCAGGGGCAAATTATAATTTTGGTGACTTTATTTTAGGGGCGATGTATCTTAATTCTGATATTTCTGATAAAGCTGTTGAAAAAGGTGCTGATACGGACGGCTTTGTCATCAGTGCTGCTTACAAGGGTGCCAAGGCTGCCAAACAGGGGACCTGGGGACTTTGGGGAAATTATTATGATCAGGGGGCAGGTACATTTATTGCTCATACGATGAAAGCTGGTGACTGGGGATACTTCACTAAAGAAGGCTTTAAAGGTTATGGTGTTGGTATAAATTATACTTTGGCCAAGAATATGGTTTATAATTTGGATTACTATGATTTGGAAGGTAAAGAAAGCGGACGTGATTCTCAGATTATTTGGAATCGTTTACAGGTAACCTTCTAAATTTGCAGTAACTGAAGCAGGTATTTTGAGAAAGATTAAGGCTATTTTAACAGGCAGTTTCCATATTAAATTAATGGAAGCTGCCTGTATTATTTTTCTCAAAAATTTCGTAAAATTTTTTAAAAAACTATATATGAATATTTGCTCATGTGTTATAATAAGATTACAGTAAAAGTAAGGAGGCTGGAAAATGAGCAAAACACAGCATGCTTTAGAAAATTTACATGAACATAACAGTCAGGGCTGCGGACATGATCATCATCACGAAGATGAAAGCGGCCATAACGATAATTCAGCCTGTGGCTGCGGACACGAACATTATCACAAAGGAGAAAGCGGCCATGACCATGATGCAGCCTGTGGCTGTGGGCATGATCATCATGTGCCCGGGCATGCAGATGACTGTCAATGTGAGCTCTGCCATCCACATGAGGAATATTGCGATGTTTGTGGTGAAAGCTTGGAAAATTGTATCTGCAGAATGCCTGATGCTGATTGTATAAAACGAGTTTATGCTTTAAAAAATCTAGGTTGTGCCAACTGTGCCGCCAAAATGGAATATAAGATTAAAGAATTGCCTGGAGTAGAATATGCTTCAGTAAGTTTTGTAACAAAACAGCTGCGTCTATCGGCCAAAAATCACGAGGTATTGCTGCCGGCCATTCGTGAAATCTGTGCTTCTATAGAATCGGATGTAGAAGTTGTGCCACGCAGTGGGATGATGCCGTTCAACTTTGAAAGCAAGGTATACCTGTTAGAGAACCTGGGCTGTGCCAATTGTGCCGCAAAAATGGAGAAGGCTATCAATGATTTGCCGGATGTTTCTGCTGCAACGATAACTTATGCTACGAAACAACTGCGGCTGACTGCGAAGAATCACGCACAATTGCTGCCACAGGTCCAGGCAATTTGCAGTACGATCGAAGCAGGTGTAAAAGTAGTTGAACGTATAGGCAAGCCGGTATTGGCTGAAAATATTAATCAGCGTAAAAAAAGCGGTGGAATACTTTCAATGTCGGATGAACAGCGTTCACTGGCAGAAATAGTGTTTGGCGGAATTTTGTTTATAATCAGCGAAATTACCGGACTCGTGCCGGAAGCTTATCATATTTACTGTCTTGTTGCCGCATATATTCTCTTGGGCGGAAGGATTGTTTTAACCGCTTTAAAAAATAGTACGAAGGGACAGGTTTTTGATGAAAACTTCCTGATGACAGTAGCTACTTTAGGTGCTTTTGCTATCAATCAATATGAAGAAGCTGTTGGAGTTATGCTGTTTTATCGTATCGGAGAATATTTTGAGCATCGTGCGGTTGAAAAAAGTCGTGGTCAGATTATGGAAGCTGTCGATATGCGTCCGGAAGTAGTTAATTTGCTGATTGGTGAAGATGTGCGTGTTATCCCGGCAGAGGAAGCCAATGTTGGTGACATTTTACTGGTACGTGCCGGTGATCGTATTCCTTTGGATGGAGTAGTTATAGAAGGTGAAAGCCTGCTTGATACTTCTCCGGTGACAGGAGAACCTGTGCCGGTAAAACGCAGTTTTGGCGATGAAGTTATTTCTGGTTGTATTAATACGTCAGGGATGCTGAAAATCAGAGTAGAAAAAGTCCTGGCTGAATCTATGGTCACCAAAATTTTAGACTCTGTAGAAAATGCTGCTGCCAGCAAACCACAGTTAGACAGGTTTATAACACGTTTTGCGCGTATCTATACTCCGTTTGTTGTGGCAGTAGCTGTTTTAACTGCTGTGATACCCGGCTTTATAACAGGAAATTGGGAATATTGGACTTATACAGCCTTAACATTTCTGGTTATCAGCTGCCCATGTGCACTGGTGCTGAGCGTGCCTTTGGCGTTTTTTTCAGGCATTGGAGCCGGCTCGAAATATGGAATTCTTTTTAAGGGCGGCGTTACAATAGAAGCCCTGAAAAATGTTAAAGCAGTGGTTATGGATAAAACAGGTACTGTGACCAAAGGGAATTTTGTTGTTCAAAAGCTGGTTCCGGTAAGTGGCATGGAAGAAGATGAGCTGTTGAAGCTTTGTGCCTCCGCAGAACTTGTTTCCAGTCATCCGATTGCTACAAGTATAGTAAATGCGGCCAAAGAATGTGAGTTGAAACTCGAACGGCCGCAAACATTTGAAGAAATTGCCGGTGAAGGATTAGTTGTCGAGGTTTCAGATGGAAAAATTTTGTGTGGCAATAAAAAATTGTTAGAACGGTTTGAAATTGATTTTTCTGTTAGGGAAGAAGATAATTATGGTACGGAAGTGCTGGTTGCCAGAGCCGGAAAGTATTTAGGACAAATAATTATTGATGATACATTGAAAGAGGATGCGGTAGCTGCTGTTACCTCCCTTAAAAAGATGAATTTAACTACAGCCATGCTTACAGGTGATGCGGCAGAAAGCGCACAGGCAGTGGCACGTGCTGCTGGAATTGACGAAGTAAGAGCTAAGCTTCTGCCGCAGGATAAACTCAATGAGTTGGGCCGCTTACGCAAACAATATGGTGGAGTGATGTTTGTCGGTGATGGTATAAATGACGCTCCCGTTTTAGCAGGCGCCGATGTTGGCGCTGCCATGGGCAGTGGTGCTGATGCTGCTATTGAGGCAGCAGATGTTGTATTTATGAACTCGGAAATGCAGGCTATTCCTCAGGCAATTGCCCTAGCGAAGGAAACAACCAGAATTGCCTGGCAGAATGTATTTTTTGCTTTGGCAATTAAGATTATTATCATGGCTGCTGGGTTGGCAGGCTATGCGTCTATGTGGGCGGCTGTCTTCGCCGACACTGGTGTTTCCATACTCTGCGTTTTGAATTCCATTCGTATTTTGTATAAAAAAATATAAATATTATTATTCAATCATTATAAGGACAGCAGATTAAAACATGCTGTCCTGTTTTTTTGAAAAAACTTTAAATTTAAAAGTTTAAAGGGATAATAAAATCATTGTACAGGTAAATAATTTTGTTGAAATATTGTGAAAATATCAGAAGCAATAAATTGTTGTTGACAAAATAAGTTAGCGGTAGTAAACTTTAAGAGGTTAGCGAAAGCTAACTTTTTAAAGTGGGCTAGTTAGCGTAAGCTAATGTGAGGAGGGCAAAAGTATGATGACATTAAAAGAAGTTCCTATCGGTTCTACCGTAACTATCAAAAAAGTTTGTGCCACCGGACCTTTGAAACGCAGAATTGTTGATATGGGTTTGACAAAGGGGACACCGGTGACCGTCAGAAGAGTCGCGCCACTGGGAGATCCATTAGAAGTAACTGTACGCAGCTATGAGCTTTCGCTGCGCAAAGCAGATGCGCAGAACATTCTGGTGGAATAAATTTTGATTTAAAGTTAGTGAAAGTTGATTCGAGGAGGGACTATTTTGAGTAAGACATTAGCACTAGTGGGCAATCCAAACAGCGGTAAAACCACACTATTTAATAATCTTACAGGCAGTAAACAATACGTTGGAAACTGGCCTGGTGTAACCGTTGAACGTAAGGGCGGCAAACTTAAAAAACATGACGGCTTTGAGGTCATGGATCTGCCGGGTATTTATTCTTTATCTCCGTATTCTCCGGAGGAAGTAATAACCCGTAATTATCTTTTGGAAGAAAATCCTGATGTTATAGTTAATATAGTTGATGGATCGAACCTGGAACGTAATCTGTATTTAACGATGCAGCTTTTGGAAATGGGCTGTAAAGTTGTAGTTGCGCTCAATATGATGGATCTTGTCAGAGCTAACGGTGATGTACTGGACACGGAGCTGCTCTCTAAAGAGTTAGGGTGCCCGGTTGTGCCGATTACAGCTACCAGCGGTGAAGGTGTGGAACAGCTCGTGGCAAGGGCGGTGCAGATTGCTCAAACACAATGTGACAGAAAAGACCCCAACAGCTTTTCAGAAGAAGTTGAACGCGTATTGCAGGAAATTGGCGAAATGGTAGCGCCTATGCCGCATATAGAACGCCGCTGGCAATTAGTCAAGGTATTGGAACGTGATGGGCAGCTGCTTGAAAAACTGAAATTATCTCAAGGTGTGTTTGACAAACTAGAGGTCTTGATTACCCGTTTTGAACAGCAGGCTGATGATGATGCGGCAAGTATCATCGCTTCCGGACGTTATCAGAAAATAGACTCAATGCTGCGCAGCTGTTATAAAAGTGCCAATGTTGATTATGCAAATACTGTTTCAGAAAAAATAGATCGTATTGTAACTAACCGTGTTTTGGGATTACCTATATTTTTAGGAATCATGTGGGCTGTTTATTATATTTGTATCCAGACCTTGGGCGATGAAACTATCGGCTGGATGGAAGAATTATTTGAAGGCATCAGTGAATACGCAGGTGATTTGCTGGAAGCAGCTGGCGCTTCTGAAGTTATGTCAGGGCTCGTACTTGATGGAATCATTGGTGGTGTTGGCGCCGTACTTGGCTTTGTACCGCAGATTTGCCTTTTGTTTTTATTTTTGTCTTTCCTGGAAGACTGTGGCTATATGGCACGTGTTGCTTTTATTATGGATCGTATTTTCAGGCAATTCGGGCTTTCAGGCAAGTCGTTTATTCCGATGTTGATCGGTACCGGCTGCAGTGTTCCCGGTATCATGGCAGCACGTACGATTGAAAATGAACGTGATCGTAAACTGACGATTATGCTGACGCCGTTTATTCCTTGTAATGCTAAACTTCCGGTGTTTGCTCTGTTTGCGGCAGCTTTTTTTCCAGAGCAGTCTTGGGTCGGTCCTTCGATGTATCTCTGGGGTATAGTGATGGTTGTAGTTTCAGGTATTCTGTTGAAAAAAACCAAGGCTTTTGCCGGTGAACCGGCGAACTTTGTTATGGAATTGCCTGCATATCACTGGCCGCGGGCAAAAGATATTCTTATTCATACTTGGGAACGTGCCCGCGGTTTTATTGTTAAAGCCGGCACGATAATTTTCCTGGCCTCTGGATTGGTGTGGTTATTGCAATCCTTTGATTTTTCGTTTGAAATGGTTGATGCTCAGGACAGTATGATGGCTGTTATCGGTCATTATCTGGCACCTGTGTTTGCTCCACTTGGCTTTGACAGCTGGCAGACTGCTTTCGCAGCAATTACGGGCTTCTTAGCTAAAGAAGTAGTTGTTTCTACATTTGGTATCTTGGCTGGAGTTGCTGAAGCTACCGAAGAAGATCCGACTTTGATTACCACTATTCAAAGCATGTTCACGCCTGCCAGTGCGTATGCATTTATGATTTTTACATTGCTGGCATCTCCGTGTTTTGCTGCTATTGGCGCGATCAGGCGCGAGATGGGCAGCTGGCATTGGACTTTCTTTGCCCTCCTATATCAAACAGGCTTGGCATATTGCATGGCTTTGCTGATATACCAGATCGGCAGCAGAATGTAATGACTGTGCTGTAGTTTGATGTTTACTTTAAAAACGCAGGCTTTTGCCTGCGTTTTTATTTTTCATATTGTTCACAAATATGGCGGATGTGTTGGCAATGGCATGTTTACTGAATTTTTTATAGCGTTTTTATATAAAAAAATTTTAAAGGTATAGTATTTTTATGGCTGATGTGAGAAAATAATATATGTTTGAGTTTAAAAGTTTGAAGTTGTCAGGGATCAAAGGAGCGCAGAATATTGGAACCGATAAAGAGACAAAGAAAAGAGTCTGATTCAGTATATACGATTATGTTGATACCTCATAAAGGGCACGAACCCAGGAGTATCCATTTTCGCCTCAGCCTGTTGAAAAAGGTTGGTATTGTTTGCGGTTTGCTCTGTTTACTTGGTGCAGGTGTTCTTTTTCAGTCTTCGCATATTTTGTACAAGGCACATCAGGATCAACAGGAACTGTTGACCTATAGGAGTGAAAAAGCTGTTCAGGAACAGAAAATAGGTCAGCTTTTGCAGGAAAATGAAGCTATTGAAAAAGAAATGGCAGAGCTTTCCAAACTGGAAGAGGAGGTTCGGCGAGAACTTGGTGAAGGCGCAGTGCAGCCTTCACGTTCCGGGATCGACCGCAGTCAGTATCTTGGACAAGGCGGACCTCAGGCGGCTAAAGTAGAAGCTGTTGATATCTATGCTGCACAGAACAAGGTGCTGCAGGAAAAGGTCAAAGATAGAAAAGCTACGTTGAATGATTTACTTGGCAGATTACGCGAGTTGAACCAGCGCAAAGCAGCGCTGCCGACACTTTGGCCAACTAATGGAGGTACTATTACTTCATATTTTGGCGGACGCAGCGATCCTTTCGGTAATCGTTCCTATGACTGGCATCCGGGAGTTGATATTGCCAATGACTATGGAGCTCCGGTTTATGCCAGCGCGTCTGGCACTATTGAAGAGGCTGGCTGGGTGTCCGGTTATGGCCGTTATGTAAGGATTCAGCATGGCTATGGTTACGAAACAGCTTATGGTCATATGAGTAAATTGGCAGTTCAGGCAGGGCAAAGCGTAAGTAAAGGTGATGTCATCGGTTATGTTGGCAGCAGCGGGTATAGTACTGGGCCGCATGTGCATTTTGAAGTGTTGGTCAACGGGCAGACAACAGATCCGTTGGAATTAGTAAGATAATAAAAGGAGAAAACTATGTTTGGGAAAAATAAAAAAGATGTAGTAGCAGTCAGCACCTTGCCTTTGGAAGAATTTGAGTTTTTGCTTGGAAGAAATTCGATCCTGTGCGGCAATTTGCAGACTAAGGGCGCATCGCGTATTGATGGTCACTTTAAAGGCATTATTGTTTCGGAGAACGATGTTTTAATCGGGCCCAACGGTGTGATAGAAGCGAATATTTTTGGGGAAAATGTTACTGTGGCCGGGAATGTTACAGGTAATATAGTGGCCCGCGGCACTTTAGAGATTTTAGCCTCTGGAGTTTTAAACGGTGATATTAAAGCGGGAAGTTTAGTTGTTGAGCCGGGGGCCGTTCTGCGTGGCAACATAGGCGGTATCGAAGGTATTGAAAACCCTGAGCTGTCTCAGGCTGGTGTTTCTGAGTAATAATAGAATTTTGTTTTTACAAATAGCTGATTCGAGAAGAAATGCTTGACACTGTAAGCGGCAATTGATAATATTATAGCTATCTAAATTTATATTTAAAATGACGATGACCGGAAGTAGTAAAAGTACAGAGCTCACAGAGAGGGTATGCCAGGCTGCAACGTACCTAGCTTTATGGCTTTGAAGTCGTCCGTGAGTCGGTAGGCTGAAATCAAAGTAGGTTTATCCGTTAGCGCACGTTACGCGTTTCAAGTGTCCGGACTAAACTTTGATTTAAGTCTGGGAAAATAGGTGGTACCGCGGAGTTTTTCGTCCTGTTCTTAATTTGGAACAGGACTTTATTTATTTTTAGGAGGCAGTAAAATGGCAGAAGAACACAATATTCCTAAAGTTTATGATCCGGCTTCGGTCGAGAAAAAATGGTATAAATATTGGGAAGAACACCGTTATTTCCATGCTGAGGTAGAAGCAGATAAAAAGCCGTTCAGTATTGTTATCCCCCCACCGAATATTACCGGTCAGCTGCATATGGGACATGCGTTAGATAATACTTTACAGGATATTTTGATTCGCTGGCATAGGATGATGGGCGATAATACTTTATGGATGCCCGGTTATGATCATGCGGGGTTGGCTACTCAGATCAAAGTAGAGGAAGTTTTAAAAAAAGAAGAAGGAAAGACCAGGTATGACTTGGGACGTGAAGAATTTATTAAACGTGTCTGGGAATGGAAAGATAAATATGGTGACCGTATCATCGAGCAGTTAAAAAGCCTGGGTGTTTCCTGCGACTGGGAACGCAAACGTTTCACGATGGATGAGGGCTGTTCACAGGCAGTTCGTGAGGTTTTTGTTTCTTTGTACGAAAAAGGGCTTATTTATCAGGGCAGCCGTATTACTAACTGGTGTGTTAACTGCAATACTGCTTTAAGTGATATTGAAGTTGAACATGAAGATGATGCCGGAAATTTGTGGTATGTCCGCTATCCTGTTGTTGGTGAGATGGAAACTTATCTTACGATAGCCACTACACGGCCTGAAACGATGCTGGGTGATACTGCTGTTGCAGTCAATCCTGAAGATCCGCGCTATGGTCATCTGGTCGGTAAAATGCTGCAGCTGCCCTTAACCGAACGTCAGATCCCCATTATTGCTGACAGTTATGTCGATTTAGAATTTGGTACAGGTGCTGTAAAAATTACTCCTGCTCATGATCCTAATGATTTTGAAATGGGTATGCGTCATAATTTAGAGAGTATCGTAGTTATCGGTATGGATGGCTATATGACTGAAGAGGCCGGCAAATTTGCAGGCCAGGAACGTTATGAATGTCGTAAAAATCTGGTACACGAACTGCAGGAAAAAGGTTACTTAGTAAAAATAGAAGAGCATAATCATGCTGTAGGCCATTGTCAGCGCTGTCGCAGTGTAATAGAGCCGTTGGTTTCCAAACAGTGGTTTGTAAAAATGGAGCCGTTGGTAAAGGCGGCTGTAGATTGTGTTGAAGACGGCAGAACACAGTTTGTTCCAGAACGGTTTACCAAAACTTATACCGGCTGGATGGAAAACATTCGTGATTGGTGTATTTCCCGTCAGATTTGGTGGGGGCACCGGATTCCTGTGTGGTATTGTGATGCTTGCGGCGAAGTTATTGCATCGCGCGTTGATATTGATAAATGTCCGAAATGCGGTGGTGCGGTACATCAGGATGAAGATGCTTTGGACACATGGTTCAGTTCAGCTTTATGGCCGTTCTCTACTATGGGCTGGCCTGAAAAAACAGATTTGTTAAAGCAATTTTATCCAACCAGTGTTTTGGTGACAGGTTATGATATCATTTTCTTCTGGGTTGCGAGAATGCTGATTATGGGTATGGAGTTTATGAAGGATATTCCTTTTGATAAAGTCTTTATTCATGGTTTAGTGCGTGACAGCCAGGGACGTAAAATGAGTAAATCACTCGGCAATGGTATCGATCCGCTGGAAGTTATTGAAAAGTACGGCGCTGATACTTTAAGGTTTATGCTGATCACAGGCAATACTCCTGGTAATGATATGCGTTTTTACTGGGAACGCGTAGAAGCAACACGCAATTTTGCTAATAAGATCTGGAACGCATCACGTTTTGCTTTGATGAATATGGAAGGTTATGATGCAGAAGCCAAGCAGGCTCCATATACACTTGCTGATCAATGGATACTTTCGCGGCTGCAGCATACGGTTAAAGATGTTACTGAACTTTTGGGCCGATTTGAGCTGGGTGAAGCAGGGCGTCTTATTTATGATTTTATCTGGAGTGAAGTTTGTGACTGGTACATTGAACTGGCTAAGCCGCGGCTTTATAATAAGGAAGATCCTGAGGCAAGAGCTACGGCACAGCATGTCCTGGCAGAGGTGCTGACATCGGCTATGAAGTTACTGCATCCGTACATGCCGTTTATCACTGAAGAAATCTATCAGTGTCTGCCGCACGAAAGTAACAGTATCATGATTGCACCGTGGCCTATTGTTGATGAGAGATTGTTTGATGATAAAGCAGAAACTGGTATGACGGCAATTATGGAAAGCATTAAAGCTATTCGTAATATGCGTGCGGAAGTCAATGCTGCTCCAGGCAAAAAGGTGCCGGCTATTTTGTTAGTGAATGCAGAACTGCGTGAGATCGTTGAAGCCAATAAAAATTATATCAATTTGATGGGCAGTATCGATGAGCTTATAATTGATGATATTGGGGCTGGCAAGCCTGAAAATGCTATGGCCGCTGTTATTGCCGGAATCGAGGTATATTTGCCTCTGGCAGGATTGATCGATGTAGAAAAAGAAACCCAGCGTCTTAATAAAGAACTGGAAAGTATGGATAAAGAAATCAAACGTGTTACCGGTAAGCTAAATAATGCAGGCTTTTTGGCAAAGGCTCCGGCTGATGTAGTTGAAAAGGAAAAGGCTAAAGCAGAGGAACTGAGCGGTAAAATGGAAGCCGTGAAAGAACGTCTGACTTATTTGGCAACTTTAAAGTAACAGCCGAAGCGGCGCGGATACTCCGCGCCGCTTTTTGTGTTTTTACTGTCGTAATTAATTGGAGGTTAAAATGAATTATCAGGAGACATTGGCATATCTGGATAGTTTGGGGAAATTTGGCATTCGTTTGGGAATGGAACGTATTGAAGGATTATTGCGGGAATTAGGGAATCCTGAAAGAAAAATAAAGACCATTCATGTTACAGGAACAAATGGCAAAGGTTCTGTCAGCAGTATGATAGCGAATATTTTGCTTGCTGCTGATTTGAAAACAGGTAAATTTACGTCACCGCATTTGGTAAAGTATAATGAAAGACTTGTTATCAACGGGCAGGATATTGATGATTATAGTTTTGCAGTTCTGATTACTATTGTGAAAAAGGCGGCAGACAGTGTGGTGGCAAAGGGCATTTGTGAGCAGCCGACACAGTTTGAGGTTTTGACTGCTGCTGCTTTTATGTATTTTGCTTTGGAAAATGTAGATTATGCAGTCATTGAAGTTGGCATGGGGGGACTTTGGGATTCAACTAATGTTATCATTCCGGTAGTTTCTGTTATTACTAATGTCAGTTTGGATCACACTGATCGCTGCGGTACGACTGTAGAACGGATTGCGATGCAGAAAGCAGGAATTATTAAGGAAAATGTTCCGGTAGTAACGGCCGCAGATGGAGATGATGCATTGGGACCGATTAAAGCTGTCGCGATGTTCAAGCAGTCCAAATTGTATATTTATGGCAGTGCTTTTTGGGGCACAGAAGTGAAAAGCACTATGGAGGGGCAGACTTTTACTTTGCATGCAGGTGAGTATTATAGTTCTGACTACAATATTAATTTGCCTGGCGAACATCAAATAGCGAATACATCTTTAGCTGTAGTTGCTGCTAAACTTGTCTCCAAACAGGATGACAGGATCAATGAATTAGCTTTGCATATTGGTGTTGCTAACACTATTTGGCCAGGCAGACTAGAGCGTATTTCTCAAAATCCTGACGTGATTTTGGATGGAGCTCATAACCCGGCTGGAGCAGATGCTTTAAGAAATGCTCTCGATAAATATTATCCGCAGCAGAAAAGGACGTTTGTTTTTGGGATGATGGGTGATAAGGATATGAAAAGCGTCATAGGGAAGCTTTTCAGACCTATGGATACAGTTTATACGGTAAAGGCAGACGAAGGTGGCAGAGCAGCATCTGCTGAAGAATTGGCCAGCCTTATTGGAAATCAGGCTGAAGCTATGAACAGTTTGGCATCTGCGTATGAAGCCGCTGTAACCGGAGCTGATGCAGACAGTGTAATATGTGTATGCGGTTCCCTTTATTTGGTAGGGAATTTTAAGAATATGCTTTTGAAAGCGAAAGCTGGGTGTCATTGATGACTGCTGCGGCCGTAAAATATGCCAATTTAGAAAAATATGTATATTGGCTGTTGTTGGCGACAATAGCTGTTATCCCGCTGCAGCAGGAAGTTTCTTCGGCAATGGTGGCAGTCACTGGCTTCAGTGGCTTTATTGTTGCGTTTTTGCGGCGCCATGAAAAAAGGAAGCCTGTTTTACCACGTTTTGTACAGATTTTATTATGGTTACTGTTATTACTTGGTTATTGGTCGCTGCATAATTCAGCTGATGAGGTATTGTCTACCTACAATTTTATTTATGTTGTCGGTCAATACGCGCTATTGGTCTGGCTGATTTTGCATTATGCTGTTGATAAAAAAACATCTGCAGCTAGTGACTTGGATTTGCACAAGTGGCATGAGTGGCCCAGGCCTCTGCAAATAATAAGTGTGTTTTTGGGAATGTCATTGTTTGTTTCGGTATATGGCATTGTACAGCATTTTACTGGGGTTGTACCTACTGAGGCCTGGGTTGATAATGATGCTTTTCCGGAATTGAAAACACGTGTTATTTCCACTCTGGTCAATCCGAATATTTTGGGCGGATATCTTGTACTGGTTATTTCATTGATTACAGGATTGCTTAGTACAAGTAAAGAAAAAATGTGGCAGCTGGTACTTGGCAGCGGAATTTTAATAGCCGGGCTTTGTTTGCTTTACACATATTCACGTGGGAATTGGGTTGCTTTAGCTGTTGGATTATTGTTGTTTTGCGTATGCTTTTGCCGTCGGGCTTTATTGCCTCTCATAGGCATTGGTATTTTGGGAATGTGGTTTGCCCGTGGCGCAGTATGGCATAGGATAATTTCTATTTTTGGGACTGAAGATACTTCTGTTGCTCTTAGATTTGCCTATCTGGAAAGTACGTTATTTATTATTAAAGAACATCCGTGGGGTGTTGGCTGGTATGGATATCAGTTTATTTATCCGGAATATGATTTTTATCTTAACAATCCTGACGTCATTATGTATCATTGTCATAATTTATTACTGAATATTACGGCAGAACTGGGTTGGCATGGATTGGCAGTATTCTTGCTTTTATGGTTCTGTATTATCTGGAAAGCTGCTGAATTGGCCCGTTTTGGTAAAAGCAGATGGCTTCAGGGTTTTGGCAGAGGTTATTTAATGGCGTCTGCAGGTATTTTAGTGGGCGGTTTGACTGACCATGTTTATTTTAATATGCAAATGGGGCTTTTGTTTTGGCTTTTTGCAATTTTAATAATGGTCTGTTCAGAATTTAACAGAAAATTAACAAAAGCATAACCATAAGAGGAAGATTTAGATTTAGCTTTACAGGAAAAACTTGGCAAGTTACAATAAATTCAGGGAAATATGGAATCGTAGGGGGAGCGGAATGAATTTAAATGACGTGCGAAAACTTTTAGACGCTAAAATCTGCGTAGGTGAAGAATATCTTGGTCGGCAGGTTGAAACCTGTTGCGGGTCTGACCTTATGAGCGATGTCTTAGCCTTTACAAAATGTAAAACTCTGCTTTGCACAGGGTTGGCTAATATGCAGGTTATAAGAACAGCGGATATGACTGATTTATGCGGTGTGATTTTGGTAAGAGGGAAACTGCCCGGAGAAGATATGCTGAAAGAAGCTGCCCAAAACAAACTCCCGATTATGTCGACAGAATATACATTGTTTGAAGCCTGCGGGATTCTTTATAGTAATGGCTTGAGAGGCTGTTCCAGAAAGGCGGAAGAGCAATGAGTGATTCTAAATCAGTAAAAATGCATTATGATGTTGCCGGTGACGATTTTGACAGGGCTGGTGAAGCTTCTGCCGGATTAAAGCGGTTGCTGCAGAAAATTGGCGTTCCGGCAGATATAATCAGACGTATTGCTATTGGAACCTATGAAGCTGAGATGAATGTAATCATTCATGCCGGCGGTGGTCAGGTTGATGCTGAAATTTTTCCTGAAGAGACGGTTGTATATATTGCTGATCAGGGACCGGGAATCCCTGACATTAAACTGGCAATGCAGGAAGGCTGGTCTACAGCACCGGATCATGTAAGACAAATGGGGTTTGGCGCCGGTATGGGTCTGCCGAATATGATGAAGTGTTCAGATGATTTTGATATCCAATCGACAGTTGGCTCAGGTACTAATATAAAGATGAAATTCAAACATATCAGTGAAGACTTATAAGAGGGGTGATACGATGGCTGGAGGATATTTTCATTCCATACGCCTTTTACGGTCTCAGTGTCAAGGCTGTGTAACGTGCGTTAAAGCTTGTCCGACCGAGGCCATTCGTGTCCGCAATGGTAAAGCAGAACTTATAGAAGCACGTTGTATTGACTGCGGCGAGTGTTTACGGCGTTGTGGCTATCATGCTATCGTGGCGGAAACGGATAAACTGGAAGAAACTGAACAATTTAAATATAATATCGCTTTGCCTCCTCCTTCTTTATATGCGCAGTTTCCGCCTGAAACAAGTGCGGCGGCTATTTGGGAAGGGTTACATAGACTGGGATTTGATGAAATTTTTGATGTAGCAGTAGCTTCTGAATATATTTCTTTGGAAATAGCTGCTTACCTGAAAAATTATAACGGTGGCAGAAAACCTTTGATTTCCTGCACTTGTCCGGCGGTTTTAAGGCTGATTCAGGTCAAATTTCCGGAACTCATCAAACAGGTAGTGCCTGTACTTCCTCCAACAGAAGCTGCGGCTATTTATGTAAAAAATGAAGTTATGCAGCGTACCGGCTTAAAGTCTGAAGAAATAGGTGTCTGGTTTATTGCACCTTGCCCTTCTAAAAATGCTAATATCAGGCAGTCCGTTGATGTCCGGCATACACAAATCAACGGCAGTTTAAGTATTTCAGAGATTTATGGAAAAATATTAAAAATCATGGGCGGAGAGATTCAGCCGGATAAAAAGGTGACTGCTGGATCTTCTTATGGTATGAGTTGGGGCAGTTATGGTGGGGAACTGGAAGCTGCAGGAATTGAAAACGGTCTGGCTGTACACGGTATTAATGACGTGTACGACGTGCTGGAGCAAATTTCCCTGAATAAGATGCGCGATGTCGATTATGTAGAGTGTTCTGCCTGCAGTGGCGGCTGCATTGGCGGGCCGCTGACTGCTGAGAATAAATTTGTTGCTGAGAAAAATTTGAAGCTAAGGCTGAGTATTATGAGGCAGAATGAACCTGATGATCGTCTGGCTACCATGGCCCAGAGTATGATATGTGAGGATTTTCCCAAATCGGCTTCCTATGTAAAAAAATTAATCCCGCGGCCGATGATGCAATTAGATGACGATATTTTAGAGGCTATGAAAAAGTTTGAAAAGATGGAGGAGGTCCTCAGATCTTTGCCGGGGCTTGATTGTGGAGCATGCGGAGCACCAAGCTGTCAATGCCTGGCGGAAGACATCGTTCAGGGGAAAGCCAATGAAATTGACTGTATTTTTAAATTAAGGAGCAGTGTAAAACGCCTGGCACATGGTATGCTTGAACTGGCAAAGCAGATACCTATAGCCAGCGAGCCGGAAGAAGAACTGCGGGAGGATGGTGAAAGCGATGCAAGTACGTGAAGTTATTGAAACTTTAGGGTTAAAGCTGATGACACATGAGGTTCCTGTGGATGTGGATGTTATTGGTGGCTATGCCTCTGATCTTCTGAGTAATGTTATGGGGCAGGCGGCTCCCGGTATGATTTGGGTGACAATGCAGGGGCATCAGAATATAGCGGCAGTAGCTTCTTTGATTGGTCTGTCGGCAGTTATTGTGGCAGGCGATGCGCCTATAGAAGAGGATACCCTGAAAAAAGCAGAACAGAACGACGTTTTGATATTGGCTACATCTTTACCTGCTTATGATGTCATTGGAAAGCTTTATGAACTTGGTATCAGGAATGTAAAATGAAAACCGTTATCGGAGATTTTCATGTCCATACCTTGCTTTCCCCGTGTGCTGAAATCGAAATGACGCCGCATCATATAGTGATGCAGGCTGCTGAATATGGTATACAGCTGTTGGCGGTTACTGACCATAATGCTTCGGCTAATGCTGTGGCGGCGATTCAGGCTGGTGAACGTTATGGTATTAAGGTGTTCCCGGGAATGGAAGTTGAATGCAGGGAAGAAGCGCATATAGTGGTTTTGTTTGACAATCTGAAACAGCTGCGGCGGTGGCAGAAAATAGTCGATTTTTCAATGCGTGGCCTCAAAAACATTCCTGAACGGTTTGGAGCGCAATTTGTCGTTGATGATGATGATAATTTTGTTGCAGAAGAGGAAAGAATGCTTTTAGGACCATTGCAGCTATCTGCGCAGGAGGTTGTACGAAAAGTAAACGAAATTGGCGGGCTGTGTTTAGCTGCCCATATAGATAGACCGGCATATAGTTTGCTTGTACAGCTGGGATTTATTCCTAATGATATGGGCTTGCAAGGAGTAGAGATAAGCCGTAACAGTTTAGCAGAGTTGGAGCAGCTGAAATTGAAAAGATTATCTGGGAATTTACCTTATGTCACTAATTCTGATGCTCACAGAATGCTTGAATTTTTGGAAGGCCCCAAGAATAAAATTACCATTAAAGAAGCGACTATTTCAGAATTAAAACTTGCACTTGCAGGAAAAGACGGGCGTAGTTGGTTTCCGGGTTATTTTATTAATGATCTTGAATATTAGTTACACTAAAAGTATAAAGTATACACTATTCATGCTTGAAAATCATAAATAGTGTTGATTATATACGTTTTTTTTGCTATAGTAGTATTCGTACATTAAAGTTTAGGGAAATGGAGAGTGTACTATGAATATGGTTGACAAAAGATGCAGTTGCTGCGGCGGAGAAAATCCTGAAAAGGTGCAGATTGATGCTATTCTGGCTAGATATCAGGGTAAAAAAGGATCTTTGATCCCGATTTTGCAGGAAGTACAGGCTCTGTACAATTATTTGCCCAAAGATGCTTTAGAGTACATTGCTGCCAGTACAGGAACACCCATTGCTCAAATTTATGGTGTTGTTACTTTTTATTCCCAGTTTCACCTTAATCCGCGCGGGCGTAATATTATCCGCGTTTGTCAGGGAACTGCCTGCCATGTACGTGGTGGTAAAGTAATTTTGCAGACTATCGAAAAAGAGCTTGGAATTAAGGCCGGACATACTACGGAAGATCTGCGTTTTACCCTTGAGACTGTTGCTTGTATCGGCGCTTGTGGTTTAGCACCGGTTATGCAGGTTAATGAAGATACTCATGGTCGTTTGACTCCGGACAAACTGTCGGCTATTTTAGCTAAATATCAATAACAATCATGCGTGAATTGTCTTTGCATATCCTTGATTTAGCGCAGAATTCCATAGAGGCAGGAGCTCATAATGTAATAATAGAAATAAATGAGAATGAAAATGGATTTTTTGTTTTTCGTATCAGTGATGATGGACATGGCATGAGTGAGGAAATGGTGCAGAAAATTCGCGATCCCTTTGTGACTACGCGGACTACACGTAAAGTAGGTATGGGAATACCTTTTATGGACATGGTCACTAAACAATGCGGAGGACATTTGTTAATACAATCTCGTAAGGGTAAAGGTACTGTCGTAGAAGCTGCTTTTGCAAAGGATAATATTGATCGCCCGCCTTTGGGTGATATTGTATCAAGTATTAAAGTGCTGCTGGTAGGCACGCCGTATCTGGAACTGAAGTTTATCTATAAGATAGGTACATCGGGATTTGATATTGATACGAGGGTTATCAGATCTCTCCTTGGTGATGAATCAGACTTTACCAGACCTGAAGTTTATACATGGTTTGAAGAATATTTAAAGCAGGAAATATCGCAGTTGAGGTGTGAGCAGGAGGTATAAAATGAAAACGTTGGAAGATTTGAAGGCCCTACGTGAAAAATTAAAGGCAGACATGAAAGTTCGTCAGAATGACGGCACTAAAATAATCATAGGTATGGGTACATGTGGTATTGCTGCAGGCGCGCGCGAAGTGATGTCTGCCGTTTTGAATGAGCTTGCAGTGCGTAAACTTAATGATGTTCAGGTACAGCAGACGGGCTGTATCGGTATGTGTGAGAAAGAAGTCCTGGTAGATATTGTCCGTCCTGGAGAACCTCGTATTACTTATGGTAAAGTAAAACCTGAGGACGTGAAAAAGATCATTGCAGAGCATGTTGTCAATGGCCGTATTGTTGAAGAAATGGTTGTAGGCAAAATTATGCAAGACTGATTTGATAAAATTTGGAGGGAAATCATATGCAGCACATTAGAGCACACGTCCTGATTTGCGGAGGAACAGGATGTAAATCTGCCGGTTCAAAGGAAGTACAGCTTGCTTTTAGTCGGGCTATTGAAGCTAAAGGCCTGAGCGACGAGGTTATGGTAGTAGAAACAGGCTGCCATGGTTTCTGTGAACATGGTCCGCTGGTTATAGTGTATCCTGAAGGTACTTTTTATTGCCAGGTAAAAGCTGAGGATGTAGAAGAAATAGTTGAAAGCCATTTATTTAAGGGCCGTATTGTTGAACGGTTGCTTTATCATGAACCGCTTACTCATGAAAGTATACCTAATTATTCGGAAATAAATTTTTATAAGAAACAGCATCGGTTAGTTTTAGAAAATTGCGGCGCTATCAATCCTGAACAAATTGAAGAATATATTGCTGTCGGCGGTTATGAAGCTTTAGCTAAAGCTGTAACTACCATGAGTCCTGAAGATGTTATTGAAGAAATCAAAAAATCAGGTCTGCGTGGACGTGGCGGCGGCGGATTTCCTACAGGAATGAAATGGCAGTTTGCTAAAGCGTCTGTAAGTGATAAAAAATATGTTATCTGTAATGCAGATGAAGGTGATCCTGGTGCATTTATGGACAGGAGCGTCTTAGAAGGCGATCCGCATAAGATATTAGAAGGTATGGCTGTCTGTGGTTATGCTATAGGTGCAGATGAAGGCTATATTTATGTACGTGCGGAATATCCGCTGGCCATTAAACGTCTGCGCATAGCTATTGAACAGGCTGAAGCTATGGGGTTGTTAGGTGAAAATATTTTTGGTTCCGGGTTCAGCTTCAAACTGCATATCAAGGAAGGCGCCGGTGCGTTCGTTTGCGGTGAGGAAACTGCATTGATGGCATCAATAGAAGGGAAACGCGGTATGCCGCGGCCAAGACCGCCATTTCCAGCAGTTGCCGGACTTTGGGGAAAGCCGACCAATATCAATAATGTTGAAACTTTTGGTAATGTAGCTGCAATTATTACTAATGGCGCTGACTGGTATGCTGGTTTTGGTACTGAAAAGTCAAAAGGAACTAAAGTATTTGCGCTGACTGGTAAAATAAATAACACAGGTCTGGCCGAAGTTCCTATGGGTATTACTATGCGCGAAATTATTTATGATATCGGCGGTGGTATTAACGGAGGTAAGAAATTTAAAGCAGTTCAAATAGGCGGTCCATCTGGTGGCTGCCTGCCTGAATCAATGCTTGATCTGTCTATAGATTATGATTCGTTAACAGCGGCAGGTGCTATGATGGGTTCTGGCGGATTGGTAGTTATGGATGAAGATACCTGCATGGTAGATGTTGCAAAATTTTTCCTGAATTTTACTCAATCTGAATCCTGTGGCAAATGTACTCCCTGTCGTGAGGGGACTAAGCGTATGCTGGAAGTCCTGACACGTATTACTGAAGGGCAGGGGAGAGAAGGCGATATAGAGCTGTTAGAAGAACTGGCCAGAAATATTAAAGAGACTGCTTTATGTGGATTGGGACAAACTGCTCCTAATCCTGTATTGAGTACTTTAAAATATTTCCGTCATGAATATGAAGCTCATATCAAAGAAAAACGCTGTCCTGCCGGTGCCTGTGAAAAGCTTGCCAATTATGAAATTACTGATGCATGCAAAGGCTGTGGGTTATGTGCACGCCAGTGCCCGGTTAATGCCATTTCCGGAGAAGTGAAAAAGAAACATGTTATCGATGTAACTAAATGTATAAAATGCGGTGCCTGCATGGCGGCTTGTCCGTTTAAGGCCATTACTAAGGGTTAAGGGAGGATTATATAGATATGGAAATGATTACCTTAACGATCAATGGGCAGACTGTACAGGCCCCTAAAAATGCTACTATTCTTGAAGCCGCGCGTTCTGCCGGCATTCATATTCCTACGTTGTGCTATCATTCTGAACTTGCTCCGGAAGGGGCCTGCAGATTGTGTGTCGTAGAAGCTACCGGAGCGCGTACGCTTGTAGCCTCCTGTGTTTATCCTGTTGCAGAAGGTATGGTAGTGAAAACGAATACGGATAAAGTCCGCGCAGCAAGACGAATGGTCGTAGAATTGCTGTTGGCCAATCATCCCAAGGACTGCCTTGCGTGCCAAAAAAGCGGTGACTGTGAATTGCAGAATATAGCTGCTGATTTGGGATTGCGCAAGATCAGATTCGAAGGCGGAGCCCGTAAAGCACATACTATTGACGCCAGTAACCCCTGCTTAGTGCGCGATCAGGAAAAATGTATTTTGTGCGGACGTTGTATACGTGTTTGTCGTGATGTGCAGGGAATGAGCGTCTACAGCTTTGCTGAGCGCGGCTTTGACACAATTGTTTCTACTGCTTTTGAACAGGATCTTGGAAAAGTAGAATGTTCTTACTGTGGACAATGTGCGAGTGTTTGTCCTACTGGAGCTATAGTGGAAAAAGATGATACGGAAAAAGTATGGTCGGCTATCAATGATCCTGATAAGATTGTTATAGTTCAAACAGCTCCGGCAGTACGCGTGGCTTTGGGTGAAGAATTGGGTATGGAACCAGGTTCTATCGTTACAGGGAAAATGGTTGCAGCATTGCGCAATCTAGGGTTCGATAAGATATTCGATACTAATTTTTCGGCTGATTTGACGATTATGGAAGAAGGGCATGAGTTCCTCCATCGTTTGACTAACGGAGGTGTATTGCCGATGATAACCTCCTGCAGTCCTGGCTGGGTAAATATGATAGAGCTTAAATATCCTGATTTGTTACCACATCTTTCTTCTGCGAAATCACCCCAGCAAATGTTTGGCGCTATTGCTAAAACCTATTATGCTGAAAAAGCTGGTATTGATCCGGCAAAAATAGTCAGCGTTTCGGTGATGCCGTGTACTGCTAAGAAGGCGGAAGCAGCACGTCCGGAGATGAATGCTTCCGGATATCGTGATGTAGATGTTGTTATTACTACCAGAGAACTTGGCCGTATGATACGGGAAGCAGGACTGGATTTTAAACATTTGCCTGAAGACAGCTATGATTCTCCGCTGGGTACAGGTACTGGTGCTGCTGTTATTTTTGGTACTACAGGAGGTGTAATGGAAGCTGCTCTGCGTACTGTAGCTGATGTTTTAACAGGTGAAAATTTGCAGACTGTTGATTACAATGATGTGCGGGGGATGGAACAGACCCGCGAGGCGGAACTGACTATTGCAGGAAATACTGTAAAAATAGCAGTTGTTCATACTCTTGCTTCTGCACGCAAGATATTAGAGCGTATCAGAGCCGGTGAGGCAGATTATCAGTTTATTGAAGTTATGGCTTGCCCTGGTGGCTGTATTGGCGGCGGCGGTCAACCGATTCCCGTTAATGCAGAAATTAGAAGAGCCCGTAGAGAAGGGTTGTTTGATTGTGATAGTGCCAATGAGTTACGAAAATCACATGAAAATCCGGAAATTAAAGAGCTTTATGATACTTGGTTAGGTAAACCTCTCGGAGAAAAAGCTCATGGTCTACTGCATACGCACTATCACCAACAGACACGTTGAAAGTACTAATTTGATACCACAAAACACCTCTTGAGTAGTTTTGCTCAAGGGGTGTTTCTTTGTAAATTGTAAAGAAAATGCTTGCCATGTTACAGTTTTACTGATATCATATGTAGTATAGCGTTTTAAAGAAAAAATGTTTAAAAACTAAAAAAAGTAGTGATTTTGCCTAAAATTTACTGCTTCTTTATGTGTTATAATAGAGCTGGACACAAAAAGTTCAAAAAGAAATCACAATTAAAGTTTTTTTTGAAGGATTTTTTGTTGGAATGTCGAAGTAAATTAAGCAGAAGTAAATATCTTGGATATGTTTTAGCGGTTGGTAGACAGAAGAACGAAGAAGTTCAACTGAAAGCTTTACCTGCTGACAGTTTGCGATTCAGAGCGTAGCCACTTTGGATAGAAGTAAGCTGGCACTTGGCTATGTTTTGTTTTAGTAAATCAAAACTTCTAAGTGCTCCTTTTTTATGGGTAAAATCTTATTCGGCAAATAATACTTTATGCTTTTATAGTTGGTATTTAGCCGACTAAGTGTATTTTTACTAGTGAAGTTAATAGACTTCGCTGGCATTAGCCACAATTTGTTTTATTTACAAGGAGGAAGGTAAACATGATCGACATTAAAGATCGCGTATGCGAAGCAGTAGCCGGCAAAATTATGAGCGCCGAAGCAGCTGCAGAATTTGTAAAGGATGGCGACAACGTAGGTACCAGTGGTTTTACTCCGTCTGGTTATCCTAAAGCTGTGCCTCTTGCTCTGGCAGAAAAAGGCAAAAAAACTCCTTTCCAAATCAACGTTTGGACCGGTGCTTCTGTAGGTCCTGAAATGGATACCGCAATGACTCAAGCTGGTATCGTTGCTCGTCGTATGCCTTACCAAACTAACAATGATCTGCGTAAAGCTATCAACAACGGTTCCGTAAAATATACTGACCTGCATTTGAGCCATGTTGCTCAAATGACTCGCTATGGTTTCATGGAAAACCGCAGATGTGTAGACGTTGCTATCGTCGAAGCCTGCAAAATCATTGACCTTGGCAATGGCCAGGTTGGTTTGATTCCTACAACTTCCATGGGCAATTCTTCTTCTTATGTTCAATGTGCTGAAAAAGTTATTGTTGAAGTAAATACTTCTCAACCAGTAGAATTGGAAGGCATGCATGACTCCTATGTGCCTTTGGATCCTCCGAATCGTAAAGCTATTCCTGTTGAAAAACCGGAAGATGTAATCGGCACTCCTTATATTCCTTGCGATTTGGACAGACTCGTTGCAGTAGTTCCCTGCGATATTACTGATAAAGTTCGTCCGTTGGGCGAAATCGACGAAGATGCTCAAAAAATGGGTAAAAACTTGGTTGAATTCTTTAAATCTGAAGTTGCTGCAGGTCGTTTGCCCGCTAATCTGTTGCCGCTGCAGTCTGGTGTAGGTTCTGTTGCTAACGCAGTTATCAACGGTTTGGTTAACTCTGATTTTGAAGATTTGACTGTATATACCGAAGTTATTCAAGACGGTATGTTCGACTTGATCGATGCTGGCAAACTCCGCGTTTGCTCTGGTACCGCTTTGAGCCCATCCCCTGATTGCCTCAAAAAATTCTATGACAATGTAGAAAAATATAAAAAATATATCATTCTGCGTCCGCAAGAAGTTGCAAACAGCCCGGAAGTTGCTCGTCGTATCGGTGTCATTGCAATGAACACTGCTATTGAGGTTGACATCTATGGTAATGTTAACTCCACTCATATTTGCGGTACTAAGATTATGAATGGTATCGGCGGTTCCGGAGACTATGCTCGTAATGGTTATCTGACCGTATTCTTCACTACATCTCTTGCAAAAGGCGGAGCTATCAGTTCTGTAGTTCCTTTCTGCTCTCATGTTGACCATACTGAACATGACGTTGATGTTATCGTTTCCGAACGCGGCGTAGCTGACCTTCGTGGTTTGTCTCCAAAAGAACGCGCTTTGGTTATCATTGATAAAGTTGCTAATCCGAAATATCAACCGCTGCTTCTTGATTACTTCAAGAGAGCTTGCGAAGCTTGTGGCAATAGCCAAACTCCGCATATTATGGATGAAGCTTTCTCCTTCCATGATCGTTTCGTAAAAACCGGCACCATGGAAAAATAATTCTTAGTCAAGACGATTGACTGAGATTGTTGTCTGAAATATTTTGCCGGCAGATAGCTAGTTCTGCCGGCAAACTTTACAGCTTATCTGTAAATAAATTCTGTTGACGAGGCCTTCGGGCTTTGCCATATACACCGTCTATGACGGACACTCTCACCATAATTCGGTCAGTCCAAACCGGATTGTGCAAAAACAATATTCTTAAGGAGGATTTGAGAATGGCAAATGAAACTCTGAAAGCTGGATTTGACAAGTACATGGCTGGCGTAGAAGCTAAACTTGCTAAAAATCCCGAACGTGCAAACCTTGAGCCCAACAGGCTCTACACCCCTCTCGACATCGAAGGCTTCGACTATGAGAAGGATCTTGGCTTCCCTGGTGAATATCCTTACACTCGTGGTGTACAACCTACTATGTATCGTGGTCGTTTCTGGACCATGCGTATGTATGCTGGTTTCTCCACTGCGGAAGAATCCAACAAACGTTATCGTTACCTCTTGGCTAACGGTGGCAGCGGCTTGTCCTGCGCATTCGACCTTCCGACCCAAATCGGTTATGATTCTACCGATCCGATGGCTGAAGGCGAAGTTGGTAAAGTTGGCGTAGCTATCGACTCCTTGGCTGATATGGAAATCTTATTTGACCAAATTTCTTTGGATCAAGTTTCCACTTCCATGACCATCAACGCTCCTGCATCCGTACTTCTTTGCATGTACATCGCAGTTGCTGAGAAACAAGGCGTTTCCGCTGACAAACTGCGCGGTACTATTCAAAATGATATTTTGAAAGAGTATGCTGCTCGCGGAACTTACATTTTCCCGCCGAAACCCTCCATGCGTTTGATCACCAATATTTTCGAATATTGCTCCAAAAACGTACCGCTGTGGAATACCATCTCCATTTCCGGTTATCATATCCGTGAAGCTGGTTCCACCGCTTCTCAAGAAATCGCTTTCACCATCGCTGACGGTATCGCTTATGTTGAAGCAGCTATCAAAGCTGGTATGAACGTTGACGATTTTGCTGGTCGTCTGTCCTTCTTCTGGAACGCTCATAACAACGTACTCGAAGAAGTTGCTAAATTCCGCGCTTCCCGTCGTGTATGGGCTAAAGTTATGAAAGAAAGATTCGGCGCTCAAAAACCGAAATCTCAAATGCTCCGCGTACATACTCAAACTGCAGGTTCCATGCTGACTGCACAACAACCGAACAACAACATCGTTCGTGTTGCTCTGCAAACTGCTGCTGCTGTAATGGGTGGTACTCAATCTTTGCACACTAACTCCAAAGACGAAGCTTTGGCATTGCCGACCACTGAGTCTGTAACCATCGCTCTCCGTACTCAACAAATCGTTGCTTACGAATCCGGCTTGGCTGACACCGTTGATCCGTTGGGTGGTTCCTACTATGTTGAAGCTTTGACTAACAAAATCGAAGCAGAAGCTTGGGAATATATCAAAAAGATTGACGAAATTGGCGGCGCTCCTGAAGCTATCGCTAAAGGTTATATCCAAAAAGAAATCCAAGACTCCGCTTACAAATGGCAAATGGACATTGAAAAAGGCGACCGTATTATTGTTGGCGTAAACAAATTCCAACAAGAAGAAGAACCGCCGAAAAACTTGCTGCGTGTTGACGGCTCCGTTGGCAAATTGCAAGCTGATAAGATTGCTGCCCTTAAAGCTCGTCGTGACAATGCTAAAGTTGAAGAAACTTTAGCTGCTCTGGAAAAAGGCTGTGCTGACGAATCCGTTAACCTGATGCCTTTGATTCTTGACGCTGTACGTGCTTATGCAACTGAAGGCGAAATCTGCGGCGTAATGAGAAAAGTATTCGGCGAATATCAATCTCATACTGCTCTGTAATTTAGAGCCAACAATAATAGGGAGGTAAGAAATAATGTCTAATATTAGAGTTTTAGTAGCAAAACCGGGTCTGGACGGCCATGACCGCGGTGCTAAAGTTGTAGCTCGTGCATTGCGCGACGCTGGTTTTGAAGTTATTTACACCGGTATTCGTCTGACTCCGGAACAAATCGCTGAAGCTGCTCTGCAAGACGACGTTAAAGTTGTTGCTTTGAGCCTGCTTTCCGGCGCACACAACACCCTTTTCCCGAAAGTAGTTGAACTGCTGAAAGAAAAAGGTTTGACTGATGTTCTGGTTATCGGCGGCGGCGTTATTCCTGACGCTGACATTCCTGGTTTGAAAGCTGCTGGCATTGCCGAAGTATTCACTCCTGGCACTCCGACTGGCAACATTGTTGAATTCATCAACGCTAACGTAAAATAATTAAGGTTCTCAAAAATTTTGCAGGCCGGGCTTGTCCCGGCTTGCATAATACAATTTTTATTGGACCTCAACAAGGCGGTGTGATCATTGAATATTGTTGAAGGCGTATTAAACCATTCTCGTTTAGCATTAGCGAAAGCTATTACTGCCGTAGAGAACGAGTATGATAACGCTGTTGAAATAATGACAGCCATTTATCCCCACACCGGTAATGCTTATGTCATCGGAATAACCGGACCTCCGGGCGCTGGCAAAAGTACTTTGACCGACAAGCTTGCTAAAGAATATCGTAAACGCGGTAAAACAGTTGGTATTATCGCAATTGATCCTACAAGTCCTTTCTCCGGCGGTGCAATTTTAGGCGACCGTATCAGAATGTTGGACCTTACTGCCGATGAAGGCATTTTTGTTCGTTCCATGGCTACTCGCGGTAGTTTGGGTGGATTATCCCAAAAAGCGGGCGATGCTGTTAAATTGATGGATGCATATGGTTTTGATGTTATTATTGTTGAAACTGTTGGCGTTGGTCAATCTGAAGTAGATATTGTTAAAACTGCTGATACTACAATGGTTGTTGTTATTCCTGGTATGGGCGATGACATTCAGGCTATTAAAGCAGGTATACTTGAGATCGGTGACCTTTTCACGATCAATAAAGCTGACCGTGAAGGTACGGACAAGCTGAACATTGAGATTGAAATGATGTTGGAATTAAATCCCGAACATGTTGGCTGGCGTCCTCCGATCAATCGGACCATTGCCAGCAAGGGTGAAGGTATAGAAGCTGTTGTTGACTCTATTGAAGAGCACAAAGCATATTTGATTGAATCTGATCAATTGAGCAAAATACGCAAAGCTCGTATTAAAAACGAAGTTACTGCTATGCTTAATGACAGGGTCAACCGTTATATCGACAAGAATGTTGTAGCTACTTCCGAATTTGATATTTTAGTTGAAAAACTTCAAATTCGTGAAATTGAGCCGTATTCTGTTGTCGCTGACATTGTTGGTAAAGTTTTAAGATAAAACAACCAAAATTACTTTTAGGAGGAATTTGAAATGTTTAAAACAATTTGTGTTGACCATGTAGGTATTGCTTGCAAAGACCTGGATCTTTCCAAGAAATTCTACACTGAAGTTCTTGGCTTGAGCTGCACTGGTGAAGAAGCTGTTCCTGAGCAAGGTGTAAAAACCGTATTTATTCCCTGTGGCGAAACTTTGCTTGAGCTCCTTGTTGATATCACTGAAAATGGCGATGGCCCTATCGGCAAATACATCGCTAAAAATGGACAAGGTATCCAACATATCGCTGTTCGCGTTGATGATGTTCAAGCAGCTATTGATACCACTATTGAAAAAGGTGCTGCTATGATCGACAAAGCTCCTCGTGGCGGTGCTGGCGGAATGGATATCGCTTTCGTTCATCCGAAATCCGTAGGTATTTTGCTTGAGTATTGCGCTCCGGCAAAAAAATAATTCCGTAAAATACGGAATTACAAAAATCTTTTGAAGATTTTATTTTAAGTTGTTACATACTACACGGATGCGGACCAAAGAGTCTGCATCCGCGTAGATGTATATAAAATAAGGTTCTCCCAATAATGATGGAGGTGTAAGATTTGTCTACTCAAGCAAAAATTGAGAAAATGCTCAAAAAGTCCGAAGTAATTCTGGCTGCAGGCGGCGAAAAACGCGTTGCAAAACAACACGAAGCCGGCAAAATGACTGCACGTGAAAGAATTGCTGCACTCCTCGACGAAGGATCCTTTGTTGAATTGGATCGTTTCGTAAAACATCGTTGCACAAATTTCGGCCAAGAGAAGAAAGAACTTCCTGGCGAAGGTGTAACTACTGGTTACGGCACCATCGATGGCCGTCTGGTTTATGTATTCGCACAAGATTTCACTGTAGAAGGTGGTTCTTTAGGCGAAATGCATGCTGCTAAAATCGTAAAAGTACAACGCCTGTCCCTGAAAATGGGTGCTCCGCTTGTTGGCCTGAACGATTCCGGCGGTGCTCGTATCCAAGAAGCAATTGACGCTTTGGCTGGTTACGGAAAAATCTTCTTTGAAAACACTATTGCATCCGGCGTAGTTCCTCAGATCTCCGCTATCATGGGTCCTTCTGCTGGCGGCGCTGTATACAGCCCGGCACTGACTGATTTCATTTACATGGTAAAGAACACTTCTAAAATGTTCATTACCGGCCCCGCAGTAGTAAAATCTGTTACTGGTGAAGACGTAACCCAAGAACAACTGGGTGGCGCTATGACCCACAACAGCACTTCCGGCGTTGCACATTTTGCTGCAGAAAACGACGAAGACTGCTTGCAACAGATCCGTTACCTGCTGAGCTTCCTGCCTTCCAACAACATGGAATGCGCTCCTATCGTAGAAACCGGTGACGACCCGATGCGTATTGATGACTCCTTGAATACATTGCTTCCGGATAACTCCAACCAAGCATATGATATGAAAGACGTAATCAAATCCATCGTAGACAACGGTGAATTCTATGAATCCCAACAATATTGGGCAACCAATATTATCACTTGCTTTGCACGTATGGATGGTCAAACAGTAGGTATCATTGCAAACCAACCTAAAGTAATGGCTGGCTGCCTGGATATCAACGCATCCGACAAATCCTCTCGTTTTATTCGCTTCTGCGATGCCTTCAACATTCCTTTGCTGAACTTGGTAGACGTACCTGGCTTCCTGCCTGGCTGTAACCAAGAATACGGCGGTATTATCCGTCACGGCGCAAAAATGCTGTATGCATATTCCGAAGCAACTGTACCTAAAATTACTGTAGTAACCCGTAAAGCATACGGTGGTTCCTACCTGGCAATGTGTTCCCAAGATTTGGGCGCAGACCAAGTAATTGCATGGCCGACTGCAGAAATCGCAGTAATGGGACCTGCAGGTGCAGCTAACATCATCTTCAAAAATGATCCTGATGTAAAAGCAAAAACGGAAGAATATATCGATAACTTTGCAACTCCGTACCAAGCAGCAATGCGCGGCATGGTAGACATCGTAATCGAGCCGAAAAACACCCGTCCCACCATCATCAACGCTTTGCAAATGTTGCAGTCCAAACGTGAAACTCGCCCGGCAAAACGCCATGGCAATATTCCTTTGTAATTTGCAGCTTGCAGTATAGTGCTTAATTAATTAAGAAGAATGAGGTGAAATAATGGGTCCTGTAACTACTAATCCTTGGTTGATTTCTATCATCAATATGACCATAGTTTTTGGCGTATTGGCTATGCTGGGTTTCTTGATGAAAGTTATCTACTTTGTAGATCCTACTCGTCAAAAAAAAACAGCTAATCCAGTAGCAGCACCGGCACCTGCCGCAGCACCTGCTGCTGTTGCAGCTCCTGTGCAGGATGACAGTGAAGTAATTGCTGTTATTGCAGCAGCTGTAGCTGCTCTTGGTCATTCCGCAGAGCAAATAGCCTGCGTACGTCGTCTGCCCGAAGCTGGCTGGACACAAAATGCTCATATTGAAGCAATTAGTGTACGTAAAGAATGCTTCTAATTTGGGGTTAATAATTAATCTATTTTATTACGAGATTTTAAGGAGGATTAACATCCATGAAAAAATATACCATTACCGTTAACGGCACTGCATATGAAGTAGAAGTTGAAGATATGGGCGGCGCTGCTGCAACAGCTCCTAAAGCTGCTGCTCCTAAAGCTGCACCGGTACCTGCCGCTGCTCCCGCTCCTAAAGCTGCTGCACCGGCTCCGGCTGCAAAACCTGTTGCTGCTGGCTCTGCAACCATTTCTGCTCCTATGCCTGGTAAAGTTCTCGAAGTAAAAGTTAAAGCTGGCGACGCAGTTAAATCCGGCGACGTATTGATGATTCTCGAAGCAATGAAAATGCAAAACGAGATCATGGCTCCGGCTGACGGCACCATTTCTGACGTTCGCGTTTCCGCAGGTCAAACTGTTGGTACCGGCGACGTTATGATCGTAATGTAATTTGCGTCATAAGAAAGCAATAACTTTTATATTTAGAAGAGAGCTTATTTGTGATTGAAACTAGAAGCTCTCAAATAATTGAACATTGGGAGGATATAAATGGAAGCATTTGTAGTTGCTTTACAATCCGTATGGAATGACAGCGGTTTCTCCGCTTTCACCATGGGTCATGGCATCATGATGTTGGTAGGTATTATTCTTTTATATTTGGCTATTGGTAAAGGTTTTGAACCTTTGCTGTTGTCTCCGATTGCATTCGGCTGTTTGCTGGCAAACGTGCCTAAAACAGGTTTTGAGGATCAACCGGGTGTTATGCAGGTAATTCTTTATGGTATTAATCATGAAATTTTCCCGCCTTTGATTTTCTTAGGCGTAGGTGCAATGACAGACTTTGGTCCGTTGATTGCAAACCCGAAAACTTTGCTTTTGGGCGCTGCAGCTCAAGCAGGTGTATTTATTTCCTTGCTGGGCGCTATGATGCTCGGATTTACCGTGCAAGAAGCATCCGCTATCGGTATTATCGGTGGTGCTGATGGCCCGACTGCTATTTACCTGGCTGCAAAAATGGCTCCTAACCTGTTAGGTGCTATCGCAGTAGCTGCATATTCTTATATGTCGTTGGTTCCTTTGATCCAACCGCCTATTATGAAACTTTGCACTACCGAAGCTGACCGTAAAATTGTTATGGCACAATTGCGTCCTGTAACTCGTTTTGAGAAAATCGTATTCCCGATTGCAACCACTATCGTTATCAGCTTGTTGCTTCCGCCTGTAACTGCCTTGATTGGTATGTTAATGCTGGGCAACTTGTTCAAAGAAGCTGGCTGCTTGGATCGTCTTTCTGACACAGCGCAAAATGCTTTGATGAACATTGTAACGATCATGCTGGCAACTGGTACAGGTTTGACTATGAAAGCTGAATCCTTCCTGAACTATCAAACTATTTTGATCATTGTTCTTGGTTTGATCGCTTTCGCAGCTGGTACTTTTGCCGGTGTTGTCTTTGGTAAGCTCATGTGCATTCTGGATGGTGGTAAAACCAATCCTCTTATCGGTTCCGCTGGTGTATCCGCAGTTCCGATGGCAGCACGTGTATCCCAAATCGTTGGTCAAAAAGCTAACCCAGGTAACTTCCTGCTCATGCATGCTATGGGCCCGAACGTAGCTGGTGTTATCGGCACCGCAGTAGCTGCAGGCGCAATGCTTGCAATGATTGGTGCTGCTAAATAACTAAAATTGAAACAGGTGCATCTTTTATGGTGTGCCTGTTTTTTTATTATGCTAATTACCCATATATAAAGGAAATAATATGTTCATTTTAAATTTGGACATAGTTAACCTTCAACTATCAATATTTTAGTTAAATATTGCTTAAAAATCTGTTGCCTGTGCCACATAATTAAAAGTTTTTATTAAAAACTTTTAATTATGTGGCTTTTTGTTTAGATTTCATTTGCTGGCAAATAAAATTAGATGAAAAATACTTTCTTGTTATAATCTAGAAGTGAAATTTTTGTGAAAGAAATAATAAAAAAGTGTGACCTGTGCAACAGAAAAAAAGAACGTTCCTGATTATAATTAGTGTCAGGAATTTTGGAGAACTCTTGATGAATGGCAAAAAGTACCAGTAGTCAAGATCCAAAATTTTACATCCTTAATTTGTAGGGATGTATATAAAAATGTTCTCCTAATAATGATGGAGGTGTAAGATTTGTCTACTCAAGCAAAAATTGAGAAAATGCTCAAAAAGTCCGAAGTAATTCTGGCTGCAGGCGGCGAAAAACGCGTTGCAAAACAACACGAAGCCGGCAAAATGACTGCACGTGAAAGAATTGCTGCACTCCTCGACGAAGGATCCTTTGTTGAATTGGATCGTTTCGTAAAACATCGTTGCACAAATTTCGGCCAAGAGAAGAAAGAACTTCCTGGCGAAGGTGTAACTACTGGTTACGGCACCATCGATGGCCGTCTGGTTTATGTATTCGCACAAGATTTCACTGTAGAAGGTGGTTCTTTAGGCGAAATGCATGCTGCTAAAATCGTAAAAGTACAACGCCTGTCCCTGAAAATGGGTGCTCCGCTTGTTGGCCTGAACGATTCCGGCGGTGCTCGTATCCAAGAAGCAATTGACGCTTTGGCTGGTTACGGAAAAATCTTCTTTGAAAACACTATTGCATCCGGCGTAGTTCCTCAGATCTCCGCTATCATGGGTCCTTCTGCTGGCGGCGCTGTATACAGCCCGGCACTGACTGATTTCATTTACATGGTAAAGAACACTTCTAAAATGTTCATTACCGGCCCCGCAGTAGTAAAATCTGTTACTGGTGAAGACGTAACCCAAGAACAACTGGGTGGCGCTATGACCCACAACAGCACTTCCGGCGTTGCACATTTTGCTGCAGAAAACGACGAAGACTGCTTGCAACAGATCCGTTACCTGCTGAGCTTCCTGCCTTCCAACAACATGGAATGCGCTCCTATCGTAGAAACCGGTGACGACCCGATGCGTATTGATGACTCCTTGAATACATTGCTTCCGGATAACTCCAACCAAGCATATGATATGAAAGACGTAATCAAATCCATCGTAGACAACGGTGAATTCTATGAATCCCAACAATATTGGGCAACCAATATTATCACTTGCTTTGCACGTATGGATGGTCAAACAGTAGGTATCATTGCAAACCAACCTAAAGTAATGGCTGGCTGCCTGGATATCAACGCATCCGACAAATCCTCTCGTTTTATTCGCTTCTGCGATGCCTTCAACATTCCTTTGCTGAACTTGGTAGACGTACCTGGCTTCCTGCCTGGCTGTAACCAAGAATACGGCGGTATTATCCGTCACGGCGCAAAAATGCTGTATGCATATTCCGAAGCAACTGTACCTAAAATTACTGTAGTAACCCGTAAAGCATACGGTGGTTCCTACCTGGCAATGTGTTCCCAAGATTTGGGCGCAGACCAAGTAATTGCATGGCCGACTGCAGAAATCGCAGTAATGGGACCTGCAGGTGCAGCTAACATCATCTTCAAAAATGATCCTGATGTAAAAGCAAAAACGGAAGAATATATCGATAACTTTGCAACTCCGTACCAAGCAGCAATGCGCGGCATGGTAGACATCGTAATCGAGCCGAAAAACACCCGTCCCACCATCATCAACGCTTTGCAAATGTTGCAGTCCAAACGTGAAACTCGCCCGGCAAAACGCCATGGCAATATTCCTTTGTAATTTGCAGCTTGCAGTATAGTGCTTAATTAATTAAGAAGAATGAGGTGAAATAATGGGTCCTGTAACTACTAATCCTTGGTTGATTTCTATCATCAATATGACCATAGTTTTTGGCGTATTGGCTATGCTGGGTTTCTTGATGAAAGTTATCTACTTTGTAGATCCTACTCGTCAAAAAAAAACAGCTAATCCAGTAGCAGCACCGGCACCTGCCGCAGCACCTGCTGCTGTTGCAGCTCCTGTGCAGGATGACAGTGAAGTAATTGCTGTTATTGCAGCAGCTGTAGCTGCTCTTGGTCATTCCGCAGAGCAAATAGCCTGCGTACGTCGTCTGCCCGAAGCTGGCTGGACACAAAATGCTCATATTGAAGCAATTAGTGTACGTAAAGAATGCTTCTAATTTGGGGTTAATAATTAATCTATTTTATTACGAGATTTTAAGGAGGATTAACATCCATGAAAAAATATACCATTACCGTTAACGGCACTGCATATGAAGTAGAAGTTGAAGATATGGGCGGCGCTGCTGCAACAGCTCCTAAAGCTGCTGCTCCTAAAGCTGCACCGGTACCTGCCGCTGCTCCCGCTCCTAAAGCTGCTGCACCGGCTCCGGCTGCAAAACCTGTTGCTGCTGGCTCTGCAACCATTTCTGCTCCTATGCCTGGTAAAGTTCTCGAAGTAAAAGTTAAAGCTGGCGACGCAGTTAAATCCGGCGACGTATTGATGATTCTCGAAGCAATGAAAATGCAAAACGAGATCATGGCTCCGGCTGACGGCACCATTTCTGACGTTCGCGTTTCCGCAGGTCAAACTGTTGGTACCGGCGACGTTATGATCGTAATGTAATTTGCGTCATAAGAAAGCAATAACTTTTATATTTAGAAGAGAGCTTATTTGTGATTGAAACTAGAAGCTCTCAAATAATTGAACATTGGGAGGATATAAATGGAAGCATTTGTAGTTGCTTTACAATCCGTATGGAATGACAGCGGTTTCTCCGCTTTCACCATGGGTCATGGCATCATGATGTTGGTAGGTATTATTCTTTTATATTTGGCTATTGGTAAAGGTTTTGAACCTTTGCTGTTGTCTCCGATTGCATTCGGCTGTTTGCTGGCAAACGTGCCTAAAACAGGTTTTGAGGATCAACCGGGTGTTATGCAGGTAATTCTTTATGGTATTAATCATGAAATTTTCCCGCCTTTGATTTTCTTAGGCGTAGGTGCAATGACAGACTTTGGTCCGTTGATTGCAAACCCGAAAACTTTGCTTTTGGGCGCTGCAGCTCAAGCAGGTGTATTTATTTCCTTGCTGGGCGCTATGATGCTCGGATTTACCGTGCAAGAAGCATCCGCTATCGGTATTATCGGTGGTGCTGATGGCCCGACTGCTATTTACCTGGCTGCAAAAATGGCTCCTAACCTGTTAGGTGCTATCGCAGTAGCTGCATATTCTTATATGTCGTTGGTTCCTTTGATCCAACCGCCTATTATGAAACTTTGCACTACCGAAGCTGACCGTAAAATTGTTATGGCACAATTGCGTCCTGTAACTCGTTTTGAGAAAATCGTATTCCCGATTGCAACCACTATCGTTATCAGCTTGTTGCTTCCGCCTGTAACTGCCTTGATTGGTATGTTAATGCTGGGCAACTTGTTCAAAGAAGCTGGCTGCTTGGATCGTCTTTCTGACACAGCGCAAAATGCTTTGATGAACATTGTAACGATCATGCTGGCAACTGGTACAGGTTTGACTATGAAAGCTGAATCCTTCCTGAACTATCAAACTATTTTGATCATTGTTCTTGGTTTGATCGCTTTCGCAGCTGGTACTTTTGCCGGTGTTGTCTTTGGTAAGCTCATGTGCATTCTGGATGGTGGTAAAACCAATCCTCTTATCGGTTCCGCTGGTGTATCCGCAGTTCCGATGGCAGCACGTGTATCCCAAATCGTTGGTCAAAAAGCTAACCCAGGTAACTTCCTGCTCATGCATGCTATGGGCCCGAACGTAGCTGGCGTTATTGGTACCGCAGTCGCTGCAGGCGCAATGCTTGCAATGATCGGACCTGCTAAATAATTTTATAGTAGAAACAGAAATAGGTGCACTTTATTGTGCACCTATTTTTTTTGGAAAAAGAAAAATATAAAGCAAATCATTATGCTGTAGTAAAGAGAAGTACAAGCTTTCTTTATAGTTTCAAGTAATAATGCAGTCCTGAAGCTGGTTAACCAAGATAAAAACATTAATTTTTCTTTTGGTTATTTTGAATAATGTTTTTTGAGTGGACAAAGAATCTTAAATATTGTAAAAATAGTATTATTGTATTATATTAATATACCTTAATGTCAAAAAAGCTGTAAATTAAATAAAACTTACACTTTTAAATTTGAGTGCATAGTGGTATAATGAAGCATAAGGTGTTGCAAGAAAATTCATAGAAAGCAATGCTAAGGATCTTTTACAAAATTCTCTTTATTTTGATATACGCGCCCCGAACGCGCTGTATATAAAATTAATTTAAAAGGAGGAATTATAATGTCCCCAGCAGTAAAATGTCTCATTCTTCTGGCTGTTGTTGCATTGTTATTTGTAACCGAACTCATTCCGCTTGCAATAACAGCTATGGGCGGCGCTATCGCGTGCGGCCTGTTAGGTTTTATCCCTGCTAAACAAGTATTTTCTGGTCTCTCTAATTCGACCGTAGTACTC
>ERZ835880.445-NODE-445-length-44621-cov-6.223758_pt1 | contig 44621 bp, 55 predicted proteins | sample MGYA00519944_ERZ835880 | MGnify/ENA primary metagenome ERZ835880 (study PRJEB31850, sample SAMEA3708787) | human gut metagenome | biome: human gut; feature: human-associated habitat; material: faeces | place: China | collected 2014 ... | reverse complement strand
TTCACAAATTTATCTTTTCTATTTTATCTGTAATCCTCGGATGCAAATCTAAGGTACTAGTTTCTATTTGAGTGATACATGATAGTATAAGTCAGTCCTGCAACAGCGGAATCTCAAAGGATTTCACCACGCACTGCGCCTCCTTGTCGAGGATGAACCAGTATTCGGAATGATAAGGCTCCCCCTGCAAGGTCTTGGCTTCAAAGTCAATTTTCACCTTCCATCCGTTGAAGGGTTTTTCCGCTTTTCTTTCCTTGGCTGTCGGATTCATATCTCCGGAGGCAATCAATGCCCGCAAGGTAGTCATGGCATCCAGCTGACGTTTCATCTGCTCGCTTATGCCAATGTCGTCCTTGTCCAGATTCTCGAAGAAGTCCGTTTCTTCCATGAGTTTCTGACCATACTGCATCAGGTGCATGGAGAGCGATACTTTCTCATGCGGACTGACGTATTCCTTGCCAAATACCGAATCTGCCTTGCTGACACCCAGAATCTTGATGGATTCCGGATTATCGACGGTTGCCTTCAGCGCTTTCTCCGCCATTTCCACCGCCCGCTTTTCCGGACTGGAGGCACAGCTGGCTAAATAGAACATACCACCCCAAAAAAGGACAGCGGTAAGCAGCATCATGCTAAGTTTCATTCCCGGTTTCATACCTTTACAATTTGAAGTTTGTCCGGTGATACACCGAGTCGTTTGCGGTAGATAGAGCCGTCTTCCCGGTACATTTCCAGTTCTTGAGAGGTGATTTCTTTCTCGCAGAGTTCCCGGGCTTCCTCCAGTGTCAGCTGGTGGCCGCCGATATTGCGCCAGATGGCAAAGGAGCAGGGGGCTGTCTGGTTGCTGTAGTTGGAACAGTTGAATGCCCGGCTTCCCACGCGGATTTCACCGCCACAGTGCGGACATTTGCCCACGACAGACTGCATCAGGATGTTGCCGTCGTCAGCCAGTTGTAAAACTGTCGGGAATGTCTTGCCCTCCTTGGTGGAGAAACCGTCCAGGAGTATGCTGCGCTTCTCCAACAGTTCGGCAATCTCCGCATCATACATCTTGCGGTTGCCGATGATGCCGTTGATGTTCAACACACAGGAAGGATGATCCCCCAGATTGTGCTCACAACGGTAGCCCTTGCAGGTCTTGACCACATTGCCGCCACACAAAGGGCAGCGGCCGATTATTTTCTTTTGGGTTTCCATACGCTTTTGTTTTTGGATGATTTGTTTATTTAATTACGCTATTACTTGTTACTGTTATTACTAACTTACTTGCTTACTTCCTTACTTCGTGATTAGCTGATTAGTTGATTAGTTTACAAGTTTACCTATTTACCATTTCAACAGGTACCCCTGGTTCCACTCCGCAACGATACCTCCGATGATATTCTTGCCCGACATCACATTGGCCCATCCTTCGGGATCGAGCGAAAACCAGAGGTCGTTCCAAGAGAGGGTACGCACCTGCCAGGCAAGGATAAACAGGTCGGTATTGATGGCTTCCAGCCGGCTCACCACCTCGTTGGCGATGTAGTAGCGTTCCGAAGAGTTGAGCAGATTTACTTTGTGTTTCTCGTTCTTTCCGTCCGCTCCCGCCACGTCATAGCTTCCCGACGTGACCAGCTGCTTCATGAATGGGTAGAGCGCCGCCATCTGGGTAGCGGCATCAGCCAGCTCATCCGAAACCATGGCAGCAATGGCAGTCCCCTTGAGATTGCTCCCCACCGATTTCAGGAGCAGGTTGCAGTTCTGAGGGATTTCCTTAGCCACCAGTTCCCCTGCACGCTTAATCTGATAGAGATTCTGCATTGCTCCCTGTGCATTGGAGAGGTATTTCAGCATCTTGTCCTCTACACTGTGTACGCGGTCGAGCGCCACTGTCACCGCTGCTTCTGCGGCGATGATCTTCTCCTGCGTCTTTTTGCGCTTTTTGTGGATGTTCTTTAATTCTGCCGTCTGAGCTATGACGGTGGCCGTCAAAGCCGGATCCATCTGCTGCGCCAAAGCGGGAATCCCTCCACCTGCCAGACAGAGCACCAGTACACCCAGGGTTAATTTCTTTTTGATTGCATCCATATACATTACATTTTGAGATTACCTTTTCTGCGTTCGGAAAGCTGTTGTTTCCGTTCGTCCTTGCACGGTACAGAGGGGGTGTTGATAGGCTTTTTCAACAGACAGTCGTTCCAGTCCTTGAACAGCCTAGGAGGAAGCCATTGCCCCACCTGATAGCGGATGGACAAGTGTTTTTCCAGCTGAGCCGACAGGGGGCGATGCGGATTGACCGTAAATACCTTGTCCTTGACTTCCACCTGCAGTCCCTTGTCGGTTTTGCTGATTTTCATCGGGATGTTTTCCAGCAAGGCAATCATGCGCAGACCATAGATCCGACCAGCCAGGTCATTGTCGAAGCAGTCGAAAGCCCTGGCATGAGGAAAACGGCTCATCACTCCCGTAACCTGCCGGTCGGAAAACGTACCGCCCAAAGAGACCAGAGCCATATCCGTGTGCAGCTGCATCCTGTTCTCCTGATAGAAAGCCATGGCATCCAATGCCGATTCACAGAAATACACCTGTTTCACGTCCTCCGGATTTCCTTGGGTGAGATTTGCCACCCATGCCGAAGAAGAAGAGTCGCTGCCCGCAGCCTTGGACTTGTAGCCGCCATAGCCACGTATCTCATAACCCTTCGCTTCTTCGGACATGCCGTTGGTGTAGGGGAAGCCGATGTTGAACCCTTCAAAGTTTCCGTTGTGGCGGTCCCGGATGAGCACGATGAACGGAGCCAGTTCCCTGACGGTTTCCTCCGAGATACCCCGCTGTGCAAACAGTCCGGGAATCCGATTGGGGTTGAGCGGTTTCACCTCGTAGCGTGAAGCGTCGAATACGGCAGCCGACCTGGCAGCCTTGATGTACTCAAGGTCCTCACGGTACTCAGGTTCGGGCATATTGGCAAAACGTGCCAGTACCTTGGCCACTTTCTGCCACTCGTCCTTACCGGAAACCAGAAACGTGTGCAGGTTCTCACGTATCAGAGTGACCACATCCCCACGGGAGCCATCACGGCGGAAGAAAGTCTGTGAAGACTTATCGTTCGGGTGACTGATGATAAGCGTGTCGCGCTTATCCTTACCGTCTCCCAGCACCATCTCCACATACTTGCCGATTCCGGCTTTCCGGTCCAGCCGGTAGCCCAGTGCATACGCCACGTCATCAACGCCCACTCTGGCTTTCAGTTCCTTGAAGTTTACCTTGTAGTCCGTCATAGCTTCACCGTTTCAGTTAGATACCCATTTTCGCACCCGTTTTCTGTGTCCGCTGCATCATAGCCAGTTCCGGCTCGAAGGTCTTGTGCGCCGTCATGTTCAAGAAAGCAGCCTTGTCCTTGTAGTCCGTCAGCTGGAAATAGGTCTTGGCCGTATCTTTCGATACCTTCTTCAAACCCAGTTCCACACCGTCGTAGGAGGCACGGATGGCATAATCCCCGTTGCGTGTCTTCACGATGGCCGCATTCTTGAACGGCACTTCTTCGCCTTCGCCCAACGGGGCAAACGGGTCGTTCTTCGTCAGGTAGGGTTGCTCGTTCAGTGCCAAACGCTGTTTGTCCACCTGGTCCAGAATCAGGTCCGAAGCCTTGTTCACGTCCGCCATGACGGAAACGATGAACTTCGGTTCCTGCTTCAGCACCCCAATCCAGGAATCCAGATAGGCTGCGGAGTTGTCCGTCACTTTCGAGTCAAAACCCATCGAGTGGCTGATCATGGCAGCCGTCAGTTCCGCTACCAGTTCCTCCTTGGCATATTTCGGGTCTCCGAAGCGCCCGCCCATCTCGCGGTTCAGACGTTCCGGAGTCATGGTGGAGTGTGACATCTCATGCAGCATGGTGGAGTAGAACTCCATGCCGCCCCGGTAGATTTCCTCGGGGGTGTTGCCGATGTTGAACTGCTCCTTCATGGGCAGCACCACGATGTCCTGGGCTGGTGAATAAAAAGCTCCGTCCACGCGCTTGTCCGCTTGTATGGGACAGAGCCAGCCTTGCGTCTCAATCATCCGGTCGAGAGCAGCATGGACATACATGCCTTCCTTATCCCGAAGTTCGGGCACCTTGAACTTCTCCATGAGTTTCTGCACCCGTTCGGGCTGTACCTCTGCCAGGTTGGTCTGGTCGATGTTATATACGGGGAAAGCCTTGAAGAAGGGAATGACATCCATGCCTTTCTTCTCCTCCTTGCTCATCGCCTTATACTCATCCGAACTGACCTTGTGGCCGTTCTTGTCCTTGACCAGCACGTCCCAATAAACCACGGGGAAGGCTTTTTCACCTTTCAGTACATGGGCTTTTAGGTTGTGCGCCTGCTTGAAGGTAAGGTATACCGGTAGCTGGTAGCCCTGGGCAGCGGTCTGCAGCTGGAGAAAGAAGGAGTTGGAACCCGAGTAGTTGCGGCCTCCCACGTTCTGCGGGAGACCTGCAAATCCGGATGCACCGCCAATCCAGCCTTTCTTCCAGTCGGAAGCCTTCATCTGTTCCATACGGGCAATCATCATTTCGGCAAAGCGGTCGATGGCTACCTGCCCGGCATTGCCGGATGTGTTAGTTCCATACGCCATAGCTTTCGTCATCCATTACCTGACGGTCCATCAGATTGATGTCCGTCTGTTCGACATAAAATTCAGCGGATTCATCCGAAGGATCCGTGCCGTGCGTGCGGCACCAGTCCAGGAAATCCTGTGCGTTCTCACCCTCCAGCACAAAGCGGAGATAACCGATTTTACCCTCTTGAAGAAGTTCCACCAATTCTTCGTATTCCATTACTGTTGACATATTGATTCTTGTTTGAGTTTGATACTGTTTGATTCCGTTACATTTTCAATGCAGCCGTCTTTTCCTGCTTCATTGAATGAGCAGCGAGCAAGCCCGTAATTTCGGTGTTCAGGTACTTGGCTGCAATCTGTTCGCGTGTAGCCGTCTTGGCTTTGAAGAGCGAATAGCCGTCATCGAAGGAGATTTCATGGCGGTTGGTCTTGCCCTTGTCGCCCATATCCATCGACACCTTCCACTTGTTGTCCGCATGGTCTTTTGCCACCCGCACCCCTTTGGGGTCCACTCCTTCGGGAAGCTGGTACTTTTCGTAGGCAGACTTCAGGTGCAACCTCTCACCGAAATTCTTCTCAATGAGCTGGCTCGGTGACATGGTGCGGTCGAAGTAAGCGTTCAGGTCCTCCCGGGAAGCCACGGCAGACATCTTGGTATCACCCATCTGCGCATAGAACTTATACTTGCCGTAGTCCGGACGCTGCTCGTCCTTTTCCTTGTACACATTGAATTTCTCCACCTTGATGTCCCCTTCCGGTCCGGCAATGGTCTTGGGCATGCGGAAAGCCTCTTCCGATACCTTGGGCTGGAGTTTGGTGGGATAATACCGCTCCATGAGCTGCTGCACCGACATCTCCTTCTTCTGGTAGGCAGCCAAATCCGCAGCGTCCATCTTCTGCGGTTTCAGCTGCACCCCGTCCATCTTGGCGGTGAAGTACCAGTCCGCCGGATTGGTGGTACTCTGGAAGGCATGACCGTGGGTCACCTTCTCGCCGTTGGCAGTAATCATCTGCGGCTCGCGCGGCTTGCGTTCCTTCTTCGTTTCGGACGCCTGTTCGTTCTTGACCTCCGCTTTCGCTTCCGCCTTTTTCTCTTGGGCAGGTTTCTCCTCGACAGCCTTCTTCACTGTCTTGACAGGCTTTTCCTGCTCAGCCTGTTCCTTCTTTTTTCTTGCCATAGAATCCTTGTTTGGAATGATTTCTTCTTTTGCTTTCTCCAGGTCTTTCACTTTTCCACCGATATCCTCTTTCGCCTTTGCCTTTTTCATCAGCTCCGGACGGTCTATCGCATCGCAGATAGCTACCCGCTGGCCGGAACGGATCAGTTTGGGCAGATGCCTGTCCAGTTCATGCCGGGGGAAGGTCAGGAGTTTGATGGGGTCCTTCTCCAAGGGAATTACCTTTTCAGACACTTTCAGCGCCAGTATCACCGATGCCTTGAGTGCATCCCCCTTGTACATTTCATAGAAGTCCCCTTTGCGGAAAAGCAACATCGCATCCGGATGTTTCTTCTTCAAGTCGTTGAACTGCCGGACAAAGCCGACATCTTCTTCTTTCTTCTTGACCATAGGGAAAAGGATTTAGCGTTTAAGACCCTTGGATTTTTCCTCTTTGGCACTGCCGAACCTGACAGCCCGTTCCTGCGACTGCTTGTCCACCACCTGCCGGTATTCCCAGCGGTTCTTGTCCGTCATCACCAGTCCCAGGTATTCGGGATGCTGTTCGTCGTAGCGGAGCTTCTGCTGGCGTTCCCATTCCTTCAAGTCACCCTGAATGACCTTGAATCCCTGCGGCTCTTTCAAGTCCACACCGACAGACACCTTTTCGCCACCCACATTCAATTCGACCGGTTTACCCTCCCGAATCTGTTGCTTCTGCTGCGTACCCAGCTCAATATCGTTGAGCTTCTCCATGTCCTTCAATTTCTGCTCCAGCTGAATGTCCGTTACCCTTCGGTGGACAACCGACTTTGTTTCGGGGTCCAGCTGGAGGAACTGCTGCGTCTTTTCGCCACGAACCTCCACTGCCTTCCGGATAACCTCTCCCTTAGTCAGCCGTTCTGCCTCCTGGTCAGTGAGAAGCAATGCCTTGTTGCGTTCCGTTTCCAGTGCGGCACGAACCGGGTAAGCCAGCAGCGCCGGATTTCCTTGCTGGTCAGTGGTCAGTTGGAGTTTCAGCGGCAAGGTGATGACATCACCGTTTTGCGCACGGATAGACACCTGCAGGAGAGGGGTGACCTCTCCGAATGCCAGTTTCTCTTTCACATCTGCCGGAAGGCTGTCTGCCTTTTCCCGGTCGATGCCCAATACTGCCAACTTTTCGTAAGGCAGCATCTCGGATAGATTTCTGTTGTGCATTTCCATATACTATTATTTACCAGTTATTTTTGCGGAATGAACCGCTTGAACACACCGCAAAAGTATTTTCAACCCTATTCGAAATAAGAAATGCACAACACAATTCTGCCATCCCTACTGCTGTTGCTGATGCCCCTTGGTGCATCGGCACAGTTCTATACGATTAGCAAAGCGTCTGATTCCGTGCAGGTTTTATCATCGAAAAAGATAGAAACCGTTGCAGATGAGCATGTTTGCGGAGTGAATACAGTTCATAAAGTCAGAACGGACTCCTTACGCCCTCTTGTTGCAGTGAAAGAAAAACAGCTGCTAACCGACCAAAAGAGTGACAAAAGGACGTCCCAAAAACAAGCCGTTCCCCAAAAAGGTAAGCAGGCATTCTCAAAACCAAAGCAGTCCCATTTACCGGAACTCACCATTCCCAATCTCTATCAGGAAATCATCCGAAACGGCATTCTACACCCAAGGATTGTACTGGCACAAGCCATCCTTGAAACGGGCTGGTTCCGTTCACCGCTCTGCCGCAACCGTCATAATCTGTTCGGATTGACCAATCCTAAAACCGGAAAGTACTATGAGTTCAATCACTGGACGGAAAGCGTCCGTGCCTACTATACCAAGGTCCAGTACAAGTATAAAGGAGGAAACTACCTGCTGTGGTTACGAGATATTGGCTATGCGGAGGACCCCAGGTATGTTCGTGAGGTAATTAAAGTGTTAAAAACAATCTGATACACAGATAATTTGTTCTCCAACTGACGGCAGTATCAAAGAAAAAAGTAACTTTGTGGGTAAGTGAATAACAGACTGGTCTTTGGGGACAAAATCAGGATGTGTCATGAATAGACCTGAAATATTACATGAAATGAATAAGTTTTTTCTGATATTATTTGTGTTGACCGCATCTATTTTGTCGGTAGCATTATGGGGATTGATAATCATAACTACACTCCATTTAATCAACTGTTTTACATGGTATGATAAAGCCCTATATTCATTAGGGATTATAAGCATCGTATTGATGTTCTTTTCTCACGCTTTCTTATACCAAATAATGTATGACAATAAAATATACGCATTGCTAATTAAATGGATCAAAGGTCATGATATTACTCCGTGGTTTGTATTGACTATGGGACTATGTAACACCTATTTGTTGGATTTATATTACACCAGAAATAAGTATTCAAAATTTGATTTACTTCAGTACCGTGTAAATATTACGGATTCTATTATTGTCATGCTCCCTATAATAAACATATACATCTATTTTTCAATAATTAAATCCGGTGCTTTAAAACAAAAGATTAGCAAGCGAGATTTTTTGCATTTATATGTTAGAGGGAGACTGATACAACATATTATTCAATCAAATGAATAGTAATCACTTTTACATCGTGAGCTGTGTAACTAAAAACATATTATCATGATAGAAGATTTGGATGGATATGAGTTTGAATATTCTTATACTCTCTAACACTTAAAGTGAAATGATGACAAACAAGGAATTATTTAATACGGTGATTAGTCGGCTTGAAACAGAATCTTTTCTCAGCGGATTTAAGTTTAGAAAGCGCGATTCGACATTTATATGGCAGAATCATGGATTACGTCGCTTTATAGAATTGGATCATTGGAATAAAAACGGATTGCTTATCATTAATCCTATATATATGGTTCGTTTCGATATTCTGCTTAAATGGTTTGAACCATATAGCTTTAAATCTCTGCAAGACCAAAGGGATAATCCGTCTGTGGGCTTTAGTGGTAAGATGCTTGAAAGACAAGATAATTTTACAATAACAGAAGCAGATTTCGACCGTCATTACTTTAAACTTCGTGACACGCTTGCCGAATGTTCGGAAATGGTCTTTTCATCTTACAATTCGCTGCAAGATATGTTTTGCCATGAGATTATACCACTATTGAAAGGAAAAAAAACATTGCCTGATGTCGGAGCAGATTGGGCATTCAGGTATCTTACATTAACTCGGATAGTATCACCTCAAGATTATCCTGTTGTCAAGGAATTAGTACTATCACGAATGTATCAAATGGCTGAAAGACATGAACCTAACATCATTGAGTATATTCCACGACTTGATGAAATAATTCAAACCATGGAGTCTTGCTTTCCGCATGTGCGATAATTTTTTGTGTATGAAAAAGAAGAAGATTGCGAAATACATACAAGAAGCCGAAACGCCTATTAAACCTAAGGTCCTTTATGATAAAGTGACTTGGGGCGATATGTTGACTGAAAATGAAAAAACATTTCTAAGGAATGTGTTAGAAGACGAATCGCACTCTAAAGATGAAGGATTAGGTATTGCAATTGAAGCTTTTGCTCTTTCTCACGCGGCAACGCGTGAAAATATTACATTGGTAGAGAAGTTCCTGGATGAAGATTTTCATAATGGTATTTTTGCTGGAACTGCTCTGAAAGTATTATGTTACGACTACTATTGGAATCTTGCAAAAGATTATTTATCACTCCTCAAAGGGATTCTATTGCGTCAAGAATCCGATGAAGAATTGTTTAGCCGTGCTGCATTAGCCTTAGGTATGTATCTGTCGAACAATAAAGACAAAGAGATATTCTATTTCATATACGATCTATTTCAGCAAGCATTGAATGAATATCATTCCAAATGTGATTGGGAAACAAGGGACAGAGTACGCTCTCTATATGAGGCTTTAAGATATGCCTCGACACCTCATGAAAAGCTCAACGATATTTATTTTGAGATTGAGAAGATGAGGTTTCCAGATAACATAGATAATGAACTTATTCTCCAATATTTAAAATTATGAAACTAACCGATAAACGAATTTGGAAATTTGAAGCAGCCATGTTGCTGTGTGGTGTGGCAACAGTTTGTGTAGAAGCATTGAACTATGGGATAAGCTTGTTTTATCTTATAGGGCAGTTACTTATTTATCCGCTATGCTTCTTTATAGGTGGAGTAGCAACGTGGAAAGTCTCTAAAGCCGGGAAAGTGTGGCAGCTCATAGGGTATAGCATGCTTTTCTCTTTCATTACCTATAATCTCTTTGCCATAGCCCTTTATCCCATATTCGGGATTCCTTTTGCTTCTTCTGCGTATTTGTCGTCGGTTGGTTGCTTTGCGTTGTTCTCGGTTTTACCAGTAGTGATTTGCTGCTATGCGTATAAATGGATGGAAAAATGAAGAAATTCAGAGGACAACATCGATATTACAGAAGATTGTTCAAATTATCATCTTCAAGAATAGTATAGGTAAAAATTTGCGCACCGATGAAACTATATGATAGAAACAAGATATTAAATACGTTCCCCATGTTAAATAGCTTCAATAAAAGCAATGGTCTTGCATGGCGTATCATTGAACAAAATGGATTCAAAATATTATTCGGTATTATGACAGATTCTACCACTGATAAAAAATGTTTTCGCTTATATTGGTTTTATCAATGTCTGTATGTTCCATGTCCTACTTATGATATAGGGTGCGGCGAAGACATTGGCATATTTTCATTATCGGAAATAGAACTTGCCGAAAGAAAAATACATCAAGAACTCCAAAAGCATTCCATTCATTCCTTTGAAGAATTTATAAGGCAATATGGCAAGAAGATCCCATGTTATAATCAAGGTCTTGCGAATCGTTTTTTTCCTTTAGTTGCTACGTTAATCACATTGGAAGAATACAATAAAGCGTTATCAGTATTAACTAAAATCAAAGCGAAGATTTGTATTGAGCAATTTTTCCGTGGAAAGAAAACTTCTATTTCTACAGATACAGCTATGATACAGCTTATGGAATTAAGAACGCTACTTCAACAACGTCAATACCAATCTGCTCTTTCTCTTCTTAGGAAATGGCAAGACTTTACTATTCAGGCATTGAAAATTTAGTTTCGTCATTATAATAGTCAACTTTCTGATCATAAACAAATCACCAAATAGGAAGTGTTAAAAAAACAAACTGATACACAGATAATTTCTTTCCATTTTGGCGTATTTATTGAAGAAAAAAGTAATTTTGTGAGTGGCTGTTAGGTCATTATTCTTTTTAAAATAAGTCATATAGTAATTATGGAATATATATATTATAGAGTTTATTTGGCATACCAGAGAAAAGGAGATGCCGCTATATTACTTAGTCCATTATATATGGCTATAGTTTATGCATTAATATTTTCTCCTATTGCAATGTTCATCATAGAATTACTAAAAGATCCACAATCTAGTAACAGTATCTATGTACTTGCTATTTATATGCTTCTTGTATTATTATACGCTTTTAGAAAATATTTTTTAAAGACTGACATAAAATTATTAAGTAAGAAATTTGCAAGAAAGAAAATAAATCGCAGTATTCCAGACTGGTGTTTTTTCACAATACTTCCTTTGTGCTTTATTTGGTGGATTATCACATATTCAATGATAGTAGACTTTATTATTAAGCCATTAGGGCTAAGGGGGGCTATCTACAATTGGTTATAATATATGATTATATCATTACATGTGTTTAAGACATAAACATTAGCCTTTGGGGATATTTAATTTAAATAGTTGTATATGAAATCTTATTTTCACGAAATAGTAAAATATCATCCAGCTGGATATAAAGATCGTATTTATACATTTGATGATTGGACTTCAATTTCAGATATAGGAAAAATCTTTAGAACCGGCATATTATCCGCAGATGATTATATAAAGGTAGAAGACAGTTATGTAAATACTATCCTGACGGTGATGTCTGAAACAGATTGCCATTATCTTACTATAGAATATGTTGAAGCGTATGATGATGAGATAGTAAAACGCATGAAAGAATATAAACAGCGGTATAATATACCGGTATTAGACCCTATCCCGAATCTAAAAAAGGGGAAGGAAGTTTCAAAAAACGAGGCTGCCGTTTTGTTCAGGCTTTGCTTAAGAGAGCTATGCTATATTAAGTTTTCTTGCAAGTCAAAGAAATTAAAAATAGAATTTGGTTATGACTATTATCTATATATAAAATGCCTCATAGGGAAAGAGAGGCTTAATCAAATCGTCAGTGAGAACCATTTGTATTTAGACCCAAGGGGGTAAATAAAAGGCACTGCACTTTCAATATTCTGTATTTCTGTTTATAAATCAACGAAGGATGAAACAGCAAACCGATAAACGATTCTGGATACCGATACAGTATATTAGCATATTGTTCACGACAGTATGTCTCATTGGGTTAAATGTACATTTTATATTTATTTTTGTCATAGCCTTACTGTTTGGGCTGTTTATGCCTGCAGTAATTATCGCATGCATATCATTTTTTTATTCACTAAGGTGCAACACCAAGCATAAAAAAAGACTTCTGATGCTACACATAATCAACATACTCTTGGTATCGTTTTGGTATTTCAATCCGGCAAATAGATGTGATGCCGATATAATGGAAAAACATTATACCAAATATGGAGACCATATGGAGCAAATATACCGAAATCTCTATGATGAATTAACTCCCGGATGTTATGTGGATATTGAATTTGAGCATGGTCATGTTTCCATATTCCATTTTTCAAATGGTATTGATAAAATGGAGTCAAATTGGGACCCAAGTGAGGAAAAAGTAGATTCTCTGCTCCACCAATGCGGACTCGGTAGGAGTTCTCTCAAATGGCTGGAAATAGAGTTGAAGGAAATAGGCTGTATGTCTATTTCAATGAGAGCTGACCCCGATGAATCCTTTTGCGTTGGTTTCCGTCGTATAGGCATGGGCAAGTATTATTATCAAATATATCACAAGCCTCTGTCTCTTGATGAACAGAGAGAAATCAATGAATCGGACGCTTCTATTCTTTATACGCCTTACGTGGTGTTTAACTATGCTGGAGGGGCAATAGGGAATCAGAATTTTATAGGTAAGCAAGAATATATGAGAAAGAAAGAGAAACTCAATTAAATAGAATAGGTAAAATGGATATATTGAAAGAAATTCATGGATTCATGCTTATTCCCCAGCCAAAGATTCCTTTAATGAAAAGTAACTTTTGTGTATAGAAAATGAAGATTTTGGTAGTTATGATGTATGATAATCGCAATTATGTCGGTATATGGCAAAACTATAAAACCAAAGCATTAAAAAGATGCATTTGGGGGGAATATCGTCTACCATATACTTTTGATTTTGATATTGGTGATGAAGATATGCATGTCAATCCCAAATACAACAGTCCTGAATGGGAACAATGGCAATCTGAAATATTTAACCCTGAAGAAAAAAACATTGGTGGGAAGATTGTCAGAAAGAGAGTTACCGACGAAATTGACAAATAAGGAAATTAAAGAAATCTGTCTTTCCTCTTTCAGAAGATGTCAGCGACAAAAATGCAAACGTAAATACTCTTATTGAAGATTTATTCAGTGAACTTGATAACTACTGATAAAGAATTATAAACTATGACAGCATCAGAATTTGTAACCGCAATTAAGGCTATCACTCCAAACGAATGTGCGTTCTCGATGATGCCTGAAGGTTTTGCTCAAATCTATTTGGAGGAGTTATTTATCGGGAATAATAAAGCTCATACCATTATAAAGCAGAATGATGCTGTTATAGATTTGGTTTGCAACTATGATGTGTCCAGGTTAACAATAATGATATTCCGTTTCAATAAATCTGATGAGTTGAAAGAAACAGAACGGTTTATTTTTTTTGGATGGAGAGAGGCTTTCCCGCTTGCCATTCTTAAAGAAACTGGCGAGGTTGTAGAAATGGACTGGGCAGATGATGAACGTATTATGAGTTATATCGCCAAAGATCAACAAACATTTCTTGACCTTCTTTTTGCTTTGGAAGAAAATAGTTTATCTGGCATTATTTCAAAAAAGAACAAATGGGATATAGAACATCTTATCAGTGTTGCAGGTGGTGTTAAATATAAAGAGAACGTGATGGAGTTATTCATAGCGTATAAAAAAGGGGAATAAACTATTAAACATGAGATAAATGAGAAGAAAAATTGTCATAATGCTGATAAACTTAGGTCTTGGTCTTTTTACAGTATCTATGTTTTTAATTAGTGCCAGAGAAACATACATCTCTGAAACCCGGGATAATATTACCTGTGATATAATTAAATTAGATTTGGAATACAGTTCAAGGCAACATCCAACGGCAACTCTTATTTACCAAAATAAAGTGTACATCACTTATATAAATAGCGTTGATAGTTTGCAAATCGGTTTAAATAACACTACATTCTTTTATGATGAGTTGTTTGATAGGGTCTTTTGTCGTAATTCAGGTATTGCAAAAGGACAATATGTAGCCCTTGTCTTTTTCATCTTGTCTTTTTTGTTGTGGTTAGAACCCAATAGCAATATCAATAATAAGAAAAAACGACATAAAAGATAAAATAGTCCTTATAGAACACCAATATATATGGTATGTTCATACGGTAATTAATGTGTTAAAAACAAATTGATACACAGATAATTTGTTCTCCAACTGACGGCTTTATCAAAGAAAAAAGTAACTTTGTGGGTAAGTGAATAAAGTAATCCCCCTGTAAGATAAAGATACTTACTGATGTTGCAATCAAAAAGAGAAGAATAACAAATGAAGAAAATAATATTCAAGATATTGGGAATCAGTATTGGGATAATCTTGATATTATTCCTTGCTTGGTTTGTGTTTCTTGCTTTTTACCCACAGCTATTTATGGATTATGACCCGGACTATGATAAATTTGAAGAACGAATACGCAACGAAATAGTCCAGAGAATAGATAACTATGTAGAACAGAATAAAAGGCTCCCAGAATCATTATCGGAAATAGGCTTTGAGCAGCAACCGGGTATGTACAAGTATCGCGGTCATTTTGTGTATTTGATTAAATGCACGGATTTGAACTATGTGCTTGAGTATTGGGATTATGCAGCAAAACTATGGCAGTATGTATCAGAGGATAAGAAATGGTATGATTATGCTTGCATGGAATTTGAGCCACCAATAAATATAGATGCAATACGATGTATCAACAAGGTGTATTACTCTCCACGAGAAAATATGCAATTGCTATTTGATAGTTTAAGAATTAATGATAACGTCACTTCAATACTGGATTATGATATTGAAGAACCCCCCGATTCGATAGCCTATGTAAGATGTTACACGGCAGATACTCTAAATATGGAAGGATGGGTAACTTATTGCGCTAACAGCCGTCCTTTTTATGTAAGAGAATTTGGCGAATGGAAATATTATGACAGGAAAGGTAACTGCTATCGTAAGTTCTGGAATTATAAAGAAAATGGTAAATTGATATATGAAACGAACTGATAAACGATTTTGGAAATTTGAAGCAGCCATGTTGCTGTGTGGTGTGGCAACAGTTTGTGTAGAAGCATTGAACTATGGGATAAGCTTGTTTTATCTTATAGGGCAGTTACTTATTTATCCGCTATGCTTCTTTATAGGTGGAGTAGCAACGTGGAAAGTCTCTAAAGCCGGGAAAGTGTGGCAGCTCATAGACTATCCCATAAAGGCGATAGTTGACTTATTTTATAGGCAGTAGCAACTTAAAACTATCATTTATTACGCAAAATAATGAAAAAGTGGATAATAATAACCGGCTTGATAGTCTTGTCTGTGATAAGCTATTGGTTTATTGATAGCCGAATCATTGATTATACTGATGGTGTACCTGTGAAGTACATGGAACTTTCCAAGGAGGTACAAGATAGCCTTGTATGGCGGGGAAAACATGATGGATGTGTTTCGATAGAGGATACTGTAATCGTAAGATACAAGCCCGTGATTTGTTTTGATTCGGATTATACGATGTTGCATTTTGATGTTGGACCATGGACTTTTGCTCATTTCCTAAAGCGTAACAGCGATGGGAAAATATGGAAATTTAAAGGGATATACAATATCCCCAAGCCTACGGTCACCATTGGAGATACGCTTTATGTTCCATCTGAATATAATATCAACTCTAGTGGCAGAGTAGATGACAATGCGGTTTTTTACCGTCATATTCTAAAATAAGATTGTAGTTAAACAGATTTGTTGCATTTTTATAACAGCTCAGTAATAATGAAAGAATAATGCTATGGATTCAGTCTTTAATCTCAATGGATTGGGAATCAACAATGTTGCATACTCCAAATGTGAGACACTTAGGATGATAGGTTGCTTCGAAGAACAAGGCATTCCAGTGCTGGGTGGAGATGTATTCCTTCTCAAGGATAATATTCCAAGTCTCACTTATGACAATTGGTATTGTGATAAGAATCCTCAAGAATCGGATCAAGAATACGTTATCCGGAGTTGTAGAAAAGCTTATGAATATGTAAGTTCTTATAAATCTGATGATTCCAACAAGGTTTTGTTCTCTCTCGTACATTAAAATATAAAATGAGTATGAAAGAAATATAGAGAACTTTGTATTGGTGTTGTATCTAAGCAGAACGACTCAGTAGTTTCAACCAATAACTTAGTTGAGGTCTACTACCAGTATCATTTCTAATTCAATAAATATGAAGATTAAAACATTGTTTAAGAGTATTTTTTGCGCAGGATTAGCTCTTGCTCTTGTTTTGTATCTATGCCATTTATACGGCAACCATATAGAAAAAACACAGAAGCCTATTACTGATTACATATATAATGGATTTGAGGAAAAAAGTAACTATAAAAGTTCAAACACAATTCTTATAACCTATAAATCAAAACAATATAGATTACATACAGGAGATAGAATCTTGAACAAGATAAAATTTGGGAGGTTTCCTAAATTAAAAACAGATTATCTTTTTTTTGAAGGAGATTATTTGCCTGTTGGTTATGCCCAAGCCACTTTATTGTTCACTATAATCTTGTCGGCTATTGGTACTCTAATATGGAGAAAAGAACTTGATAATGATATACGCACAATGTAACCGACACCGAAGGCAACGTGACGACCTCCGTATATGACATGGGCGACCGCCGCACCGAGGTGAACCATCCTGCAAGCGGCATCACCACCTCCACCTATGATGCACTCGGCAATGTGCTGACCAAGCAGACAGCCAACCTTGCCAAGGAAGGCAAGTCCATCACCTACGACTACGATTATCACCGGCTGACGGGCATCAACTATCCCGACCACCCGGAAAACAACGTGAAATAAGTGAAGGTCTTATCAATGAAAAAAGTATCTTTGCAGATAGTTAAACAACATACACCCTCTATGTTTCAAATGAAATACAGGCTATTCATCATATTATTTTTCATTCTCGGGATTTCTTGCCAACAGAACAAGACATTTCGCAGTATTGATTCATTTCGGGATTCTCATATTTGGACACTTGCAAAACTCGTTCAATCCGAAGATACCGCAAAAATGAGGGAGTTCGTAAATTCCAATCCAGCAATTGATATAGATGAATTGGACTCCAAATTCCACAAGAACCTACTGATATGGGCGATATTTAACGGTCGTTATAAATCCGTTGAATCTCTATTACGTTTAGGTGCAGATCCCAATTTTATTGCTTTTGATGGAACGACACCTTTAATTTATGCATCCAGATTCTTGACTTCTGAATACAAAGCTGATATCAGATATATCGCCATACTTTTAAAATTTGGGGCAGATCCAAATAAAGTTACCAAGGATTCTGTTTCAGGATTAAAAACGAATGCTTTAGACGTAGCTGCAATAACATCTATTGAATATGTAAAATATCTAATCGAAAAAGGTAAAGCAGACCCATTTGTAAAGGTAAATAACATATCTCCGATCGAACAAGCTGTAATTCAAGATCAATTAGAAATTGTTGACTACCTTATATCATCTTCAAATGTTTCATTACACATCCCGTCAGGAACATATGGTGGTGGAAGGACGGTCTATGACATATTAGCTAAAAAACATTACCCATCCGATAGCGATTTATATACATTACAGCAAAGGATACTTCAGTTGCAGACTACTGTTCCTAAATAGGAAAATGGAATACTATGATAGATTACAAAGAATTTCTTCATTCTTGTATTAAAAGGCATAAAGGCATGTTTCGAAAAATATTAGTTATAACTTTAAAAGTTATTATTACATCAGTCTTAATTTATTCTGCATTTGTGATATTGTTTATATAGACTTTTGATTTGCTCTCATTGTCGGTAAATATGAGTTTTAAAACGTTTATTCTTGAACATATTATCCCCAATATTTCTGCTGTAATTGCATTGATTTTTCTTATTAGATATATTTGGACTTCTAATAAGGATGATTCAGATACTAAATAGTTCTCTACTGCATATGCTATACGTATAACAGAAACAAATGTATCGGATAGAACGCGTAGAACACATACTTCGCCACCTTGCCATGGATAAACCCGCGTGTTCCATCATAGCTGGAAATCACTAGACAAGCCAGCAAAGCGCCGACTATTCCATAGTGCATCATCAGTGGAAAGGCACAAAATAGCTGCGCCTTTCTACCCGAGGAAAAAGAAGGATTGCTAACGTTCCCGAACAGGTAGAATACCACCATCATCAGAATCCCTCGCCACTCATAGTCCACTCCGGACCAAGTGGCGAAACCAGCTATAGAAAGGATGACAGCCCCACAAAGGATGTCATCCTTTTTTAATGCCTCGAAAGCAGCCAAAGCCAATACACCTAATGCCAGGGTAAAGAGTACATTGTGCGTCCCATCCAATCCATTCAGCAGATACCAGGGCACTTCACTGACTACGGCAAATCCCAGCAGCTGAAGGAAGTACTTCATCCGGTTTCGGGTATGCCGGAAACCCTCTGCAATGAGAAAGGCGAACACCGGAAAGGCGATGCGCCCGAAGCAGCGCATAACCTCGTAAAGGAGTGTTCCGTGCTCCATCAGGTAGTAGGCACTGTGGTCTGCCACCATCGAAAGGACGGCGATGACCTTCAGTGCGCTACCACTCAATGAAGGCAAATGGATTGAATGATTATATGTTGATTGTAAGGATGCCATTATACAAATCATTTATGCCATACCCAGCAGTTCCTTGACCATCTTGTCCACCTCCTCGTTCACCCGTTTGAAGTTGCGGTTCAGCATGATTTCCTTCTCGCGGTCGTTCTTGAACTCATAGATTTTCGGCAGCGGCACATAGTGGTCCTCTTCATTCTTAATCTTTTTCATGTCGAAGTGTGTCTTGCAGAAGTACTTCGTGGTCTTGAACTCTTCCGACTGCTCGATGTCGAAGTGGTTCAGCATCCGCTCGTCCGTAGCCGTGAAGTCACGGGCAGCCTGACCCGCCAGCCAACCGGTCGCCATATCCGCAATCTTGGCGGCAGGCACCAGGTAGTCCATCTTCTCGGAGATGGTGGTCGATACCTTGTTGTCATTGATGGAAATGGACCGGGAAGTCTGCTTCGCCTTGCCGAACACATCATTCTGCGCCCATTCCAAGGTTTCCTTGTTACGGGCAGCACCCATGAAGATGTTGCCGCAGGTCGTGATAATCTTCTGCATCCCCACCTTGCCGTAGTCCGCTTCCAACTGCGGCAGTTCCTGAAAACCCAGGGTCACCGCCACCTTGTTGGAGCGGGCCGTACCAATCAAGCGGTCTATCTTATGGAAATAGAGCGTAGGCAACTCATCCACAATGATGCTCACCGGGATATTGCCTTTTGAGTTTACACGGGTAATGAGTCGGTTCAGCACCAGTGCATTCAACGAGCCGATGACCTGCTCCTTCTCCGGGTCGTTGGCAATCACCAGATAGCTCGGATTTGCCTTGTCCGAAATCTTCAAGTCGAAGTCATCCCCCGTAAACACCCAGTAGGCTTCCGGAGATACCAGTCGGGCAGCATTGACACGCAGTGTACCCACCATACCTTCCAGCTGGTCGTTCGCCTTGTTCTCGTAGGCACTCTTGAAGGGCGCCATGAGGGAAGCAATCTTGTCGTCCTGCATGAGGATGTTGAATACCTGGTCGTAGGACCTGCCTAAGAAGGAAAGTACATGCGGCATGTCCGAGAACTCCCCGGTGATGGTGTCCGGCTCCACTTCCTTGCCGTCTTTATCCTCGTACCAGCAGCGCTCAATCTTCACCAGCTTACCAGTTCTATCTTTGTAGGAAAAGCCGTTCAAGTCCACAAACATCCGGTCTTCATCCGTTGACACATCGTTTCCGTTCTCATCCACGAAATCCAGCACTACATTTCCGTCCTGGTCAACCGCATTGAAATCATCCCAGTTCCGGATCACAATCTCATACTTGTGAACCTTCCCGTCCGTATTCTTCGGGTCATCCACTAAAGAAACAAAGCGTTTCAGCTTCTTGCCTTGCTTGAAGCCCACCGGATGGAAGTTCACAAAGAAATAGATAATTGCCGCCAGGAAGTTCTCTGCCGAGTTGGTGAAGAACGCCTCAGAACCCCCTTTCTTCTCACCGCCACCCTTGTTCAGGGAAGCCAGCAGAGTAGCCGCCGTTTCCGATGCTGCCGCCAGGTCCGGAATGTACTTGCGCTGAATCGGATTGATGCGGTCCGAATACTCTACATCCGTAAAGTTGATGGTACGGAAACCACAGTTCTGCGGCAGTCTGCCAGCCTTCCGGTTCTTGCAATACTGATAGAAAAGCGTCTTGGCGAGCGTCGGGTACTTGAAGTCATATACCATCATAGAAAAACCCTTGGCTGCATGCTGACGGATGAACGGATCAATGATGCCGAAGGACTTACCCGAACCCGGTGTACCCAGTACAATCGTTCCACGGAAAGGATTGATGATGTTGATCCAGCCCTTGTGCATCTTCTGCTTCCAGTAGTAAATCATCGGGATGTTCACCGAATAGTCATTGGCTACCAAAGCCTCCGACTGCTGGAACGATTCGTTCTCGAAGTTGAAGCGGTCTTCACCCACCTTGTAGTTATAGTATTTGGCGATGCCGTCCAGTCCCTGATGCACCAGCATGGTACCTACGACCGAGCAGAGCGCATAAAGGATGCGGTTGGCCGGGAAGCCAAACCAGCTCATGCCGATATTCATGCCGTGAAAGATAAAACACATCCCGACCAATGTCAATCCCGCCAGCACCGGATAGATGACCATCGTCTTGACGTTGAACTTCAGTGCCTTCTTCGCCTTGGTTCCGATACAGACCACACAGATGCAGATCAGTTCAGCCACCTTGCAGCCCGATATGGAATTGAACACCTTGAATCTGCCCAACAAGTCCAGGACAAACTGCGTGACACGGTTATCCGCTGTAACGGGAAGATTCATCACAATCTCGATGATGAGAAAGATGTAGATGCAACTGCGGAAGTAGTTGTACATCTGTTGCTGTTCCCGGGTTTCTTCGAATGCCATAAGCCATCAGATTGAGTGAATACTAAAAAGGAATCTTTACACCCAGTAATAGTCCGTTGCGGAAGGTATCGCCATGTAGGAAGTTGACGTTGTTCTTCTGGATCAGCGAAAACTCCCAGCCGTTCTGAAAGACATAGCTGTATTCAAAACCGGCTTCCACACCGAAGAAGAACTTCTTCTCAGTCGCTCCGAACTGCGGTCCGAAACGGAAGCGGAGCATACCGTTCTTGTAACGTACCAGGCGGTGCTTGTAGAGGATGCCGCCGTCCCAATAATAGCCTTTCCAGAAGTCGTCCTTCTGCCAGTGGTTGCCCACTTCACCGAAGAGTTCCACCGCATTCCCGTAGGAAAGGGGACGTTCGTAACCGACGGTTGCGTTCAACGTAGAGGGAAACAGGAACCCCGCATTCAGGGTCAGCTTGCTGTCTTGTGCGTAAGCAGCGAGAGAAAGCGCCGCACAACAGAGAATCAACAGGTATTTTTTCATGGCTGTGTAGGATAAGAAATGTAATAATAAGGATAGTAAGCCGCCTCCTTCAGGATGTCCGAATCAAATCCGTCTGCATGAAGGATATCTTCGTATTCAATGGTCAGCACAATCACGCGACCGCTAATCTGGTTCTCCGATATTTCCAGGCGGAGCACCTTCTCGTCCGGGAACGTCAGTTTGGGAAGCACCATCACATTGCGGTAGTTCTTTTTGAACTTGCGTGAAGAGTTGAGCGTAAAGACCGGCGCCAGCTCGATGGTCTGCGAGTTGGTGGCTTTCGTTTCCTTCTTGTCCGTCAGCTTCACCCGGATTTCCTCGATGTCGTAGGGAATCTTCGTCCTGTTCTGCAGGGAATAGTCGATGAAGAAATAATCCCCCACGGCATAGATGTTGTTGACCACGGCTTTCATGCCGTGCGCCTTGGACACAATCTGGTTGAATTTTCTATCGCTGCTGTAAACCGCCCAGGCATAGCGTGCCATTTCCGCCATGGGCATGGACACCTCCGGGTTGATGTAGGACTTCGTATGGCTGTAGGGTACCTCGAAGATGGAAGCCGCCAGAGCGGGAACACTGGTGTAGAGAACATCATACTGGGCGATGTGCCGTTCACCGATCAGGGTGACCGTTCCCAGCAGTTCATTGTCCCGGTAGCCAGCCGTCTGCAGGGAGTCCCCGACAGCCTCCATAAAAGGCTTGATGCGTACCATGTTGTCGGCGCACTGATTGCCGATAATCTTGGGTGTGGAAATGTCCACCAGCTTGATGTTCTCGGGCATGACGATGTGGGTGGTCACCTCGCTGTTCACGTAGATCTTCTCTTTGGCGGAAACGTGTCCGATGATACCGAGAAGACCGAAGAAAAGTAAAAATAATTTTGTTTTCATATTGGGTAATTTTTATGATTTGCTGATTGTGTGCTTTGGTTACTTGTAAACTTACTTACTTTATGCTTTGTAATCTTGTTGACTATATGATTAGTAATAAAGTTTACCTATTTCCATCCTTGTCCTTTACCGGGCATCCTCCGAGTTGATCAGATAGACAATCGTGTTGTACTTGATTTTCGCCTTGTTTTTGCGGATATTCGACGAAATGGCAGAAGTCGCCGAATTGTACATATTCTGCAAGGCCTGCAGGGCAATGGCTTCGCCCGATATGCCCGATCCGTAGCCGTTCTCCGATTCGAAGCTGATGTTCTGCTGCACTGTGCTGGAACCGGCATCCTTCACGAAGTCACGGAAAGCTGATTCAGGTACATAGAACCCTTCCATGCCGTCGTTGTCGAACACCGAGAGCTTCACCTTGATGAACTTGTCCCCAGCCAGAATGCTCGTGATGGTGGCCCGTACACGCTGCTGTCCGAAGCCCGACACCGTACCATAGAGATAGGTCCCTTTCCGCAGTTTCGTTCCGCTCACCGTCACGTCGTCCAGCAGCTTGAAACGAAGCCGGGTTCCCTCCTTTGCTTTGGTGGTCTGGTCAATCATTGCCCGGATCAGTTTCGCTTCCACGGCATCCTCCGAGGCGGTGACCGTATGGAATTTGTCCGCATTCGTATCGGCGGACTTGATGACCAGGTTCGGCCGGTTGCGTTCCCTTTCCGCCTGTCTGACCTTGGCAATCGAGTCCGCCCGTTGCTTCTGTGCCGCTTCCTCCGCATCCTCGCTGCCGAAGCCCAGTCCCTTCTCGATGGCTTTCTGCCGCTCGTAGCTGCGCCGTTGGATTTCCTCCAGGTCACGGGCAAAATCCTCCTGCGAGGTATAGTCCGGCGAGGCACCGCTTCCCTGCGTGCCGCCTGCGGTCCGGGGGGAAGCATGGTCCCCGTAGGCATAGGAGTTGATATGCCGCTTGGACTCAGCCAGCGACCGTTCCAGCTCCTCCATTTCCCGTTGCTGACGGAGCCGTTCCGCTTCCGCCGCATCCAGTCTGTTCAGTTCCTCCTCGCTGTAGCCGTGCTCCAGCTCCTCGTCCGTTTGTTTTTCCTCGCCGATGCCGCCCACGGCAGTAAAGGCATCCTCGTCCCCGAAACGTCGGGACATCTCATACATCTTGTCTCCGGCTTCCTCCGCCTGCGCTTTGGGAAGCTCCGTATTGATGCGGTCGGTGGCTACCGTCTGTTTCGTTTCACTGCCGCCCCCGAAGGTCTGCATCACAAAATACACCAGGGCGCACAGTGGGATGAACACCACCAGCGGAAAGATGTACTTGGGCTGTTTGAAGTTAATTTTCATCATGGGTATCATTGTTTTTTAGTGATTGGACGATGTGTTCCAGTTGCTGGTAGCGTTGGACGATTCGGATGGAGTCCGCATGGCTTTTACGGGGAAGGGCGATGAGCGAATCCAGTTCCTCCCGCAGTTTCTGTCCCCGGCCAGTCAGTTCCATCAGCGTGGTACGGTGCACGTTCTTGTTTGCCTGTATGGTGCGGAACCCCTGAAACATCGGTTCCACCAGTGCGATGCCGTTCAGGCTTTCCGTGCCTGTCCACGCTGCTTCGTCCGTTTTCCGGTTGCCCGTCAGTAGGACATCCCCTGCGATGTTTCCCGCCAGCAGGAAAGCCAGCGACCCCACCACACAGGCAAAGGTGTGCCGGGGATGCTTCCTTGCCCAGCGGTTGGCCAGCCGGATGCGATCCGCAAGCCGGAAGCGGTTGCCCACTTCACCCAGCCGGGGTTGCAGCCATGCCCGTATCAGCCGGTGCGTGTTCAGCCGGCTCTCTTGTAAGCTACGTTTAATCGACTTCATTGTATCTCATTTAGGGGTTGTCGGTTCAATAATCCAAATCCTTGTTCTCCAGTGTCCTCCAGTTGGTGATCATCAGACCGTGGGGATTGTTCCTTGTCCGGGGAACCGATTCGATGAACCCTGTTGTGACCATGGAGCGTTTCAGGTCCCGGGTACGGCGCTTGATGAGCTGCGTCCCGTAGTAAGTGAACTTCCGTTCGTGTTCATCGAACCGGATGGAATCACACATGATGGTACACACCGCTGAAGAGGAGATGATATCAGAGTAAAATCCGTTCTCGTCCAGCGCCTGCTTCTGCTTGAGGGCGGTACCGTCCGCCATGTACATTGCCTTGCCGACCGTCCACTTGATGTAGTCGTTGTCGGGAGGCAGGTTAAAGAAATACTGATGGAAGAGCTGGATATGCGCCTTGGCTTCCATCGTGAAGTTCGCTTCCAGCCGGGCACGCTGTGCCAGGAAGGGAATGTCGCCGTCCAGTATGTAGATCTGCTCCCGTTCTTTCGTCACGAGCGAGATGCAGCACCAGACGGTGAACCCGCAGATGAGGGTGCAGCCACCTATCGTGGCCAGCACCGTCATCAGGGCGAGTTTCGTTTTCTGTGCTAATGATTCGATAAGCATATTCGTTGGGATTAGAATTTATTTGCTGTTCTTGCCTGCGCTGGGCTTCACGATGGACACGGCACCGCTTACGGCAGCTCCTGCTATTGCCCCTGCTGCACCGCCAGCCATGGAAGACATGCCCATCACGGCACCGCCTGCTGCACTTCCTGCACCGGAGCTGACACCGCCAGGAATCAGCCAGGAAGCCACTTCGGGCACAAAGCGGATGATATAGGCACCCACCAGCATCCCCATGGCATACATACAGTTGGAACCGATGCCCTGCAGTCCCAGTGCGCCGATCTGTTCCCAGGAGTTTACCGAGCCGTGAAGCAGGTGGTTGTAAGCTATGAGGTCCTGCTGCAGGTTATAGAGCAGAATGAAGTCGATGTAGTAGATGCACATATAGGTGACGAAGCCCCACAACGAGAGGGAAAGGAACTTCGACATCCACTGGCTCCAGGCCGAGTTCCAGGGCGGTGCCAGGGACAGGGCGAACATGATGGGACAGAAAATCATCAGGATGGCCATGAAGATGCGCTGCGCCACCAGAATGCCGTAGTAGGACATCTGGAATATCAGTTCCCCCACAAAGCGGATGACATCGTTGATCCATTCGCTCATCTTGGTTTCAGCCGCCACCGCTGCCCGCTGCGCATAGTTGTTGATGGTGTTGCCCAGATTCTCCACGTTGTAGATGAGCTTGTCCCACCAGGCAGCATCCTGTCCGATGGCAGCTACCTGCTGGGCGGTGGAAATGGAGTCCTGCACCTCCCGCAGGCGGTCGAGGTATTCACTCTGTTTCTGTGCCACCTTCAGCTCGAAAGCGGCCACCTCCTTGTTCTTGGCTTTTGCCATGGCCTTGGTAGCGGTTTCCAGTCCTTTGCCGGGAACCTGCAGGGCCTGACAGATCCACGAGGAAGAAGAGATACAGATGGAAATGCCGATGATGCGCAGGAGTTTCATCACGTCCATGCCGCGCCGTCCGAGCATCATCATCCAGCACTCGTAGGAGCCTACACAGAGCGCCAGCAGCAAGCCGATGATGCGTGCCAGTCCGATGGCATCCCCCAGTATTGCCACATTCGGGAAGGTCTCCATGGCGACCAGCAGCTTGTCCAGACTCTCGTCAATGGCAGGCAGTCCGATGGTTAAGGGAACAAACAGTAGATTCATTTGCTTCAATAATTTGTTGGTTATACGTTCGTTGTTTCATCTCAGTTCAATAATGGGTAGCCGCTACCGCGCAGAGGTTGGCAGTTCGTTTGACCAGCGTTTCCATCTTCTGCCGGGCTTCCTCGTAAGCCTGCTGCCGTTTGGCATTCTCCAGTCCGTAGCCCACTCCGGTCTTGTGGATGTAGGCGATGTCGGCACAGAGAATCTCATTCTCCCGGCTCAGCTCATCCACCTGGTATTTGAGCTTTCCACCGCTCTTCTTCAGGCAGTAGAGCAACCCTTCGGTGATGCAGTCCTGCATCCGGTTGAATTCATCCTTGTATGCCGGATAAGCCAGGTCCACCGCCCGGTCAGCTTCCCGCAACAGTTCCTCCTTGTAGAGTTCCTCCAGGTATTTCCGTTCTTCTTCCACCTTCTTCACCTTCTGCCGCTGGGTCTCTTCAGATACCACCCGGGTGGGCATGATGCGTTTGATGTTCGACTTGGGTTCCTTGAAACGTACCCGGAATCCCGAGTTGAACCCCGCCCATTTCCAATACATTTCCGCACCCGAGTATTTCTTGTGCAGCAGGAAGTAGTACCAGTCCGGTGCAAAGTCCCAGGGTCCGTTCTCCATCGACTGCCACTGCCGGGCTTTTTCCTTGTCCTTGGCCGGACGCTGGGCATGCAGACCGGAAGCCACCGTCATGCCCAGCAAGCAGAGTAATATAATTTTATACCGCATATCCTTGATTCCATTTGTTGACCACCTTGTTTACAATCTCGTCCTTCACGCTGGAGTTGAGAATCTCCCAGATGTAATCCGGCTTCCATCCGCCCTGCGTCATGAGGTAACAGTAGAGGTTGGCATTGTCGATGATATACCTTGCCTTGTCGATGGTGCTTTTCAGCGTCATCACCAGGTTCAGTTTCTCATCGAGGGAAGCCTTCATCAGGTTGATGCCCGAGGCAGCTACGGAAGCATACAGCTTGTAGCAGTGTTTCACTTCCCGGGAGATAGCCAGGTTGGCATCCGCATAATACCATGCGACAAAAGGCTTTTTCTTCACGTGCTTGAAGGTGTTGGACGTAAAGTCCTTGTACTCCTTGACCAGCATGTAGAGCGAGTTAGCCGTGGAAGAGACAGCCCCTGCCAGCACCAGGTAGGAATGGGCATTGTTCATCTTCGTGTTCAGGGTGGTCCGTACCTCGTTGAAGCGGTTCGCTCCCTTGGTGACAAGCGACTGCTCCCCGAAGCTCGTAGCCACCCGCTGCATGGCTTTGTCCTCGTCCTTCTTCACCGCCTTGTGGAGGGCGATCAAGGCTTCGATGGTCGGCAGGTCCTTGGGGACAACACCTGCCAGGCTCCTGCCCGGGACCACGAAGGTCAGCAGGCAGAGCGCAACACTCAGTATGGTGATTCGTTTCATAGCCTGTCCGGTTTTAAGTTAGGAACGAGCAGCCAGTCCGTTCCAGTCCTGGACCAGACCGCCCACCTGGTTGTGCAGGGTCATTACGTTTGCCCATCCCTCCGGGTCGATGGCAAAGAAGAGGTCGTTGGCTGTGGCAAACTGCGCCATGAGCATCATTCCCTCCACCTTGTAGCGAATCTCCATGAGGTCGGTATAGATGCGGTTGGCGAGCGTCAGCCGTTCGTAGCGGTCGAGCAGGTTGTGTCCGTCGTTCTTCTTCTCGGCGGTGCCTTGTCCCTTGAGCGGATTCTGCACCCGGGCATTGTTTACGATGTTCACGAAGTTGCCCACCAGCTGTTGCGTTTCCATCACCAGCCCGCCCAGTTCTGTCAGGCAGTAGAGCTTGTTGGTGAACTTAGCCCCGTTGACTGTTTTAATCAGTTCCGGCACATCCTTCAGGATGTCGAAGGCACACAAGCCAATTTCCTTGTAGTAGCGGCTCTCCGTGCCGAATCCGGAAATGTTCTGCATCGACAGCTTGTAGAGTTCCTTGATGGTTGCCATGCTCACCGAGTAGAGTTCCACCTTCTGCTGCTTGGCAGCGATGGAATCCAGGCGCAGGTTATGCTGGTCTTCAATCAGTTTCTGGGAAGCCGTATTGGCGGCTACCACCTTGATGCAGTTCTTGTCAATGACAATGCGCCATCCTGCAAAAGTTTGGACGGAGGCAGCCGTCACCAGCACCACCGTCAGAAATAATCGTAGCTTTACCATAATGACATGACTTTTTGATGTTCGTTGACTTGGCGGGCAAACTCCAGGTACTTGGGGCTGCCTGCTTGATGACGGTCTGCCTCCATACGGGTGATGGCTTCCTGCATCGTTCCGTAGTGGGTCAGATAGAGCTTGAGGGCTTCCTTCTCCGTGCGTTCGGTGGTGTAGGCCCAGTAGCATTCCGGTGCTTCCTCCACACCGTACACATCCGAGTTCTGTCCCCGGCATATCCAGACTTCCTTGAAGTAGCTGCGTCCTTCCCGGTTGTTCAGGGCATTGATGGTGAATATCTGCTGCCGCTGGATGGGAGTCAGTCCCAGGATGGCGGCAATGTCCTCGTAGCGGTCCTTGAACTTGGTCTGGTCGAGCAGTATCTTCACATCGGAATTGTTAATGATGGCTTCCTTCACGATGGGAGAATCTATCACATCGTTCAACTCCTGGGTAACGACACCCGCTATGCCGTGGAACTTTCTGACCGTTTTGTACAGATATTTTATATATTCTGCCATGGTGGGCGAAGCAATCGCCTTCCATGCTTCCTCAATAATCAGCGCCTTTCGTCCTTTCTTGATGCGCATCTTCTGCAGGAACACGTCCATAATGATGAGTACCACTATCGGAAAAAGCACGGGGTCATCTTTAATCTTGTCAATCTCGAAGACAATGAACTGCTCATCGAAGAGGTTCACGTCCAGGTCGGAGTTCAGGGTCATCTCCAGTTCGCCGCCTCGGTAGAACTGCTTCAGAATGGCAGCGAAGTCGCGGATGTTGAACTGAATCTTCTCCTGTGCCACGATTTGCGGAATGCGTTCCAGTGCAAACTCATAGTAGGAATTGAAGGACAGTTCCCGGACTTTCAGTCTGCGTTTCTGTTCCTCAATGTGGTCTATCTGCTTGTCTATCTTGATAAGCATGGAGTTGTTGTAGAGTTCCTTCTTGTAGTTCTCGATAATCTGCAGGGCACGTTCCTTTTCCCCTTTGCTGGCAGCTTCATCCTGGGCAAGGGCATAGAGTGAACGGCACTGGCGGAGCAGCTTGAGTCGCCGGGCTTCTGCCGGAAGCATGAGTGCCCTGCTTTCTGCCTGCTTGTCCATTTCGGCTTCTCTGATTTGGGCATCAATGTCTTCCATGCTGTGGGAGAACTTGTCGTAGTCTTCTTCCATCTTGGAGGCAACCAACAGCTTTTGTCTCAACCCTTCACGTTCCTTTTCGGTGAACTTAGTGAAGGGATGGAAGTAGGCTTCATAGTATTCCACGATGGTCTGGTTGATGAGCATATCTTCAATCTTACTCGGAAACTCATTGCCTTTGAAGATGAGAAAGATGAGTGACTTGAGGAAGTTCTTCTTCTCCCCGAAGTTCAGGTCATACTCTTCCTTTGTCACCTTGAAAGGGTTCATGGAAATAGGCTTCTCCTTCGAGTAAGAAATATAGGTTCCCTTGTAGTAACCGCAGATTCCTTCGTAGGAGTCGCCCGTATCGACCATGACCACATCCGTCTTTTGCTCCAGCAGCTGTCTGACCACGCTGTTCATGTGGAAACTCTTGCCACTGCCACTCGGTCCGATGCAGAAGAAGTTGGCATTGTCCGTCATCTTCACCTTGCCCTCTTTCCCCGTGATGTCGATACACACCGGCAGCCCCTGGCGGTCGGTGTAGTAAGTAGTCAGCGGAGTATCTTCCGAACCTTTCAAGTGTTCCTTGAAGAAGAAGCACAAAGCTGCATCAGATAAAGTAAGGAACAGGTCATAGTCCGGATTGAAGGCATAGCCGTTTCCGGGGAAACTGTCCGTAAACAACTCCAGCTGATTGTAGGCGGTACGGGACGGCATGATGCCGCACTCATACAGCTTGGTTTCCAGATAGGAAGTGACCGGGGTGACCTTATCCACCGGGCAGCTCACCAGGATATTGAAATTGGTATAGACCAGCAGGGTGCTGTCCACAGCCAGCTGTTGCAACACTTCCTCGATGTCCGCCTTAGCAATCTTGTTGCTCGGGTCGGGCATGGAGCCGTGCCGTTTGGCTTTACCCTGGAGCTTGCGGAGCAGCTTGCGCTGTTCGGGTATCTGTACCACCTGATTATACACCACACAATCCGCATGCGGAACCTGTGTCAGAAAGGAAAGCAGGTCGGTGGCGATGGCATAACCGTTGATGGAAGTTTGCGTGTAAGGCTTCACCAGGGACGGCAGGTTAATCTCGTCTATATCCACCAGCGGATAGGAGCGGACCACCCGGTTGCCGATTTTCAGATACTCGTCCGATGCCTTGAAGTTGCTCATGGAGAACGGACCGTGACGGAACTGAAAAGCCATGAAGCGGTGGCAGTATTCGTTGACCTCTTCCTTGGACAGCATCCGGTGCCGGATATGCTTCTCACTGAGAATGTCGGAAACCTTGTTGACCTTGGCGTGGAAGTCCAGCCACTTCTTCGGGTCGTACTGCACGAACTGGCTGCGCTGTGCCTCCTGTGTCAGGATAAGAAAAGTCCGTATCTCCGTAAATTCTCTTCCCTCAAAGTAGCGGAAGTAGCTTCGTGTCAGAAATTCCGCATCCTCCGGCACCTCGTGGTGATAGGACTGTTTGCAGAAGACATCCTGTTTCTGCAGGGCATATCCCTCGCCAAGAGTCTGTACGATGTTGGAGAGCACATCCTGAAAGCGCAGGTACTGCTCTGCATCCGTACAGAGCTGCTGCACGGGATTGGTCATTTCAAAGATTACGGAAGGTTCGCCTTTTGCAGCGAAAAGAACAACATGGTTGTTCACCTCTTCCAGTTGGGCATAGAGCCCGTCAAATGCGCGTTTTTTGTTGACAGCCATAGGATGATGTTTGTTAGGATTTCTTTCTCAGGTTTCTGTACACGAAGATGCCTCTCGACCTCCGTTTGTTATGCAGTCCGCCCCGTTGTTTTACAAAGATGGTGACCAGACCCGCCAGTGCCATCACCAGCATGGCGATGAATCCGGCAAGCTTGCCCAAAACAATGGAGAAGCCGATAAAGCCGACAAACGACACACCGATTGCCCCAGCAGCCAGTGTCAGGAAACGCCCTCGGATGCCCATAAACTCCAACGGCTTCTGCAGTCCCTTGAATACAGGATAGCCTTCGTGATTCATCGTCATACAGTATATTTTTTTGAGTGGATTATTTGAAAAACAACGGCAATGCCTCGGACAGTGCGATAAAAGCAATACAGCCTCCAATGGTCAGCATGATAGTCTTTTTCACGTCCTGGTCGCCGTTTTGTAGGCTCGGTTCAGAGTGCCTTACGGCATTACTGCCGCAGGTCTCTCCAAACCTGCCCCCGAACCGTACGTACATGTCTCCATGTATACGGCTCTCCGTTATTGAATGCACTTTATTTCTCATGTTCTTTCTCTTTTATCTTGGTATAGCAACTTTCGCATACTGCGATAGTTTTACGGTGTGAACCCAACATTATCTTACCCCATTCCGTCTTGTCATTGATAGATTTCAAAGTGCGAACATGGTGCATGATGAGCTTATCGTGTCTGCCGCACAACTCACAGATTTCACTTCTTAATCGTTCCGCTAATGAACGTTTCGGGAAGCTAACGTGAGGCAAGTTGTCACAATCAGCCATTTTGTTAGGTTGTTTTTGCGCAAATCCACCATTGTATAGGACACGGTATTTTTGATTTCCCTTTTTATCGGTGTATTCAATCTTAAATTCCTTGTCCTTTCTGTACTTCCTTACAATCTTCGGCATAGTACTGTTAAGTTTCTGTGCCAATGTCTTGTAGAGACTGTACTGCATGATGTAACCAAGTTTTGAGCAGGTTGCAGATACATTGTCAGCTATACAATAATAGTTGTAGAATCCTCTTATCTCAAGGTTGAATTTTGCAAGGATTCGGTGGCTTTCCATACCTATCAAGTAGCTTCTTGACTGTGGTAGCCATACCGTTTTACCGTTTTGTTCTGTGAATTTCACAGCACCGTAGCTCATCAGCTTGTCTTTTACCGTTTCCGATGAAAGCAATAATTGAACTTTACCTCTGAATGCTCGTGAAAGGATTCCTTTACAGTTTCTTTTCATCACATCCAGGGTTTTTACGGTTATCCGATAGCCAAGGAACTTGGCTTCTTCCCTTGCATGGGTAATTAGCGTCTTTTCTGCTGAAAGTTCGAGTTTGAGTCTATCACGCATGTAGTTGGTAATATCCTCTTTAATTCTCTCACATTCTTGCTTTGAACCAATCACACCGATAAGAAAATCGTCAGCATACCTTACATATTTGAGACGGCGATAATTTTCATCCATCTCATCTCTTACGGGCATACTCCGCAACTGTTTCTGAAGTTGTTTGATTTCTGCATCAAGAGTGGCTGCTTCGACAGGGTCTTCAGTAGCCTTTCTTTTCTTTCGCCTGTTTACAGTACGCATGTTCAGATTCATGTATTCGTTTCGTATCTTCCTGCTTTCTCCTTTATCAAAGAGGGTGGCATATTCTTTCATGTACTTGTCGAACTGGTCAAGGTAGATATTAGCCAATATGGGACTGACTATCCCTCCTTGGGGTGTGCCCGAATAAGTTTTGTTAAAATACCACTCTTCCAGATAGCCAGCCCTTAGGAACTTCCATATCAAGCGAATGAAACGCTCATCAGCTATTCGCATCCGCAGAATATCTATCAGTGTTGCATGGTGGATATTATCGAAAAAGCCTTTGATGTCTCCTTCTATAAACCACCGCATACCGGTAAATGTCTTTTTGATGCTTATGAGGGCTGTGTGGCAACTTTTGAATGGTCTGAATCCATGTGAAGTGCTTTCAAAATGACCTTCATAAATGGCTTCGAGAATCATTCTAGTTACCTCCTGCACCAACTTGTCTTCGATAGTAGGGATTCCCAAAGGACGTTTCTTTCTATTCTTCTTGGGAATGTACACTCTCTTGGCAGGTTGGGGAGAATAGCTCTCATTTTTCAAGCTCTCAATGAGTTTTCCAATGCGGTCGATAGTCATTCCGTCAATGGTAAGACCATCTGTACCGGGAGTCATGTTGCCGGGTTTGGATTTAATCCGTTCGTAGGCAAGCATGAACATTTCCTCGTTAAAGAGAATACGGTAGATACGCTCATACTTATAGTCTGAAACTTTACTGTGTGAGCTTAAAGTGTTCAATATTATCTCGGGATTTCTCATACGTCTCTCACGTTATCCGTTAATACTATTGAAATCAATAACTGTTCCCCTTCGCCATGTAGAAGGCTTTCCCTTCCTCGGACTACTATGGGAACTCCGTTGCCGTACCGAATATTCAGAACCTTTGTTCATAGCCAGTTGGCATTTCGGGTTAGGCAATCTCCGTTTAGTTTGCGTGATAACTGTTGGCACGACTGACTGTCGGATGCGACTTACACCCTTTTCTCCGCTTACTGCGGTTACGTTGCGGCAAGTTCCTGCTGTACCAATAAATGCAGGTTGGCACAGTACCGCAATATGGCGTATGTAACTGCTTTCCGCCATAGTCACTTCAAATACCGTTGGATTATCGTTAAACCAATCAGGCTTCATCCTCATGTCAGTCTTTATCCCTTGCAGCTGCGTCTCGGCTTTGCAGTTCGCCGACTTGCCACTTTTCCAGCCTGCTGTTTTCCCCTTATAGATTTCTCCGCAGGGTATAGCTGATGGGATTAGGATGTTGTAAAACATACAGTTAATCTTTGTTATCTACATGTTAGTAGAGGTTAATTACTAAAATTGGACCGTCCATTCTACATGGAACACTATCCTAACTTCTTGCCAAAGAAGTATTTATCACGCAACCATTACGGACGCACGCATTTTAAAATAAACGTTAAAAGCTCCTACTAAAACGATAACGGCAGCAATGGCTTTCATCAGGTTGGAAACTGGTGTCTGATAGGAACTTACTTCCTGCGTGGCTTTGGTGAAGCCGGCGGCACCTTTACTGGCAGCCATGGCTTCTCCTGCGGAAATCGTGAGGGCAATGAGTGCCATAGTCGTTTTCTGAGCGAATCGGGAACAAAGGATGCGATTGAATGCATCTTGTACTTTTTGTCTTGAAATTTGCATGATTGTAAACTTGTTTATAGGTTTTATCGCCAAAGAAACAGAGGTCGCTCAAGTATCAGATGTTATTCAAGTAAAAGCGGATTCAAACCGACGGTCCGGTCTGTTTCCGGTAGGGTGAAATGCTTTATCGTGCGGTTTCGCACTGATAGATAACGTTTCCTAAATCGCTGCAGCCGGTTTCTGCCAGCTTCTCGATTTGCTTAAACAGTTCCTCCACCAAAATGCCGTCCGTCATGATGGCTTCCCGGTAGCCCGGTCGGTGGAAAGGTTTTTCAGGTTCTGCCGTTTTTTCCTGGCGGTTTGCCGCAGGGACGGGGTCTGATGTGGATACAGGATTCTGCGGAGAATCTGCAGCAGCTGATTCCTTCTGGTCTTTCGGCTGCTCTTCCTTTTTCTCCTCCTCTCGTCCCACCTTTTTCGGTTGGAAACTCTGCGCTTCGTCCGAAATATCTATGTCCTCTTCCATGTGGTTCTCCTGTTCTGCCATCTGTGCTGCCTTTGCCTTCTGCAAGTCCGTTACAATCAGAAAGACATAATAGCCGAGCAGGGCAACAAATAGAAGAGTTACTACTTGTCCGTATTCCATGGTGCGTGTTATATGGCATTGGGTAATAGAATCACTTCATCATCAGGAAAAGGCTGGAAGGTCAGTCCCAGTTTGGTCGCTTTGTTTTCCAGCTTTTCCTTCCGTTGGGTATGATCGGTGAAATACATCACGTTCTTATGTCCGCTGATGACGTAACCTTTGGATTTGAGTCTGGAGCGCAGCCTTACCTTGGCTCGGTGTGAGATGACCTTTATCCGTGTGACCGGATCCAGTCCGAAAATCACCCTCCGCCTTTCCCTGCGGATCATTTCCATCCTGACACGGGAACTTACCTGATAGCTTTCCGGCTTGCTCCGTTTCAGTCCCAGCTTTCCGGCAATCCGGCTTACGCTGTGCCGGGTGATGCCCAGTTCCCGGGCAATCTCGGTAAACGAGCGTTCCTCGAAATGGCTGCGGATGTGTTCAGCCCGGTTCAGCCACTTGCTCTTCACCACTTTCACCAGTCCCAGCTCCCGGGCTTTCTCCTTGACAGCCGTTTCACCCACCTGCAGCACGGAAGCTGTAAAGGCGTTGGTTTCCATAGGGTAGAGTTCGGCAAGGGTGCGAAGCATTTCTTCAGTCCATAGATTCTTTTTCATACGCAGATTGATTGTAGTGAATAAAGAGTGATTTCTTCTCCCGGCGGTATTGTGCCAGTTCGGGAAGATAGTTCTTGAAGAAGGCGCGGACAATGGCATTGACCAGATCCGAACGGCAACGGTTGCGGATGTTGCAGTCATCCAGCGAATCCGCCAGGTCGCGGTCCAGTTTGCAGACCAGCCGTTCCGTTTTGTCGGGATTGCTTTCATCGTTCTCCAGGTAGGTCATAAAGTCCTTCCAGCAGTTGTCCTTCTCTTCCGGCTGCAGGGATTCCGTTGCCGGTTCAAGCAAGTCCGTTCGGCTTCTTTCTTCGTGGGGTTCGTTGACTGTACCCTCAGTGAGCAGTGTCTGTTCCTGCAGGATGAGTTCATCATCATTGATTCCTTTCATAAGGTCATCTATTTGAATATCCTTTTTCATTGTGCTATGAATGTTGATGGTTTATGTATCTTGGGATTGTTTTTCATCGGCATCCTGCTGGACTTCCTCATTCTGATTCAGGTTGGCAGTCAACTGGATGCCCGACAGTGTGGGTTCCCGAATAGGCTGTAGGGTGTCGAAGATGCCGGAATAGATTTTGTCGAATACCGGGGAAACGATTCCTGCCTGTCTGTCCAATGCCGCCATGGTGCTGAAACGTTCCATATCTGCCCGCTTGGGAATCTTGGCGGTGACATAGCCGTAGTTGGAGAAGGCTTCCCTGGTATTCTCCCACAGCACCAGTTCGTGGCGTTTGCCCACTCTGCCGTCATTCAGGTTGGGAACCATGAAGAGCCGTGCCTTCATCTGTTCTCCCACCGCTTTTTTTAGTCGGTCAATGAAGAGCAGGAAGCTGGCGGTGGAAGGTACTGTCACCAAGTCATAGTGAAACGGTACCACGATGACATCCGTGTTGACGAACAGGGGTATCAGCCCGTCCACTTTCAGACTGCCGGGAGAATCCATGAGAACCACGTCGATGCTCGGATCATTATGCAGTTTCTCCATGAGGGTTGTCATGGCTTGCTTGTCGTTGGCTTCATAAGCCAGCACGTCATAGGGAGTGACGGTTTCTCCGTATTTCTTGATATCCGCCTTTCTGCATTTCAGGATGGAATGTTGGGAGTCACAGTCAATCACCACGACACGGGCTCCTTTCATCACTAGGTAATTGGCAAAGGTCACGCAGAGGGTCGTTTTGCCGACTCCTCCTTTCTGGTTGGCGAATGTCACGATAATGGGTGTCTGTACCATGTTGTTTTTCTACATATTTGATTCGGCAGCAAAAATAGGTTCCGGGTACGGCGGTAACAAAATGCACAACACTTTTATGCTTTCAGTAGGCATAACCCGGGTGCTTGGGTGAAACTGTCAGGGGTATTGCGGTATTATCCGACTAAAAAAGTGACAACAGGAAGTCCTCTTCCTGCTGCCACTTCATCGGAAAGATATCAGTATCTACCTTTTCAGCGAACGTCCGTCATCTATATCCTCGTAGTGGGTATTTTGTCCCACTTCCCATTCGCGGTTGGCACCGTGACTGCCGACACCTTCTTTCCGGAGTTTGCCCAGCCCTTGATGGGACTTCCGCTGCAGACTCTTGATCGGATTGAGCGTTTTCTTGGACTTCTTGAACGGAACCCCATTTCGTTGTGGCTTCTTGGATTTCTTCTTCACCCGTTCCACATCGAGGCCTTCTTCATTCAGGTTGATTAGGATATGTTCCTTGAAGTTGATGGCATAGTAGGTATCATCGACCTGACGGATAATGAAGCCTTCCTGATACATGGCGCTGCGGGGGGACTTTACTTCGGGATTCTGGAATATATCACGCAGTTTGCCCACGGCATCGGCATACTTGGGAGAACGTTCCGTAGAAATATCCACCAGGTCCGGACGGTCCACTTTGAAAATCTTGCAGAGCAGATCCCGTTCTGCCTCTGTAGCGGGATGGAACATTTCGATGAAATGGATGCGGTTGTTCCGGTTGATGGCTTCTGTCATGAACGGCTTCAAGGGTCGGGACTTACCGTCAAAGTAAATCATGCCTTTCTTTATATATGCCCGTTGCTTGCGGAGCTTCTGGAAAATCTCTCCCTGTGTTATCTTGGGATTCAGGCTCAGCAGTTGGTCAATGTAGTTTTCGATGCGTTCAAACCGTTCTTCCGGTGTGGCGAAATTCAGCAGCTCATCCATCGCCAACACCCTGGCTCCATGGATGACCGTCTTGTTGGCATGGTCCACAATCAGATAGCCGTAAGGGGCATCTTTCTTGCCGAAGAACACCAGGTCTATTCCGAATTTGCTCTTCAGTTCTTTCTGCAAATCCTCCCGGTCTGCACTCACGTCCCGGTATTTTTTGAGGATGCTACGCAGTTGCTGGCAGCGTGCCCGTTCCCGGTAACTGTTCTTGTAGAGCGATTCAATTTCCGCCAGCGGAATCCGTTCCTGTACCTTTCCTCCCCGTTTGACAAACACCGTGCCGTCCTTCTGGTAGGCTTCATATCCCATGGAGGTCAGCACCGCTTTGAATTGGGCGAAGGACGAAAAAGTATATTGTTTGGCTGCGTCGATGTCCGCTGCCGTTTTCTTTTTCCGGTCCATGCCCAGCAACTTGTCTATCACTTCCTGAGAACGCCTGCGCTCATGGGCATGGGGTATCTTGCGCCCGTCGGGTGCGATTCTGGAAGTCACCACGTGCAGGTGGGTGTTGTCGGTATCGTGGTGCGCATAGATGAGCCAGGGTTGTCCGGGTTCGGCATATCCCATCTCCTGGAGATATTGGTGCGTAAAGTCCAGCAGCTGGGCTTCTGTCATTTCATGTCCCTTGCAACTGATGGCTACATGGAACTGCGCCTTTTGGATGCGGTTGTTGGCAGAACTGTATTTCTTCAGGAAGTCAATCTTGTCGTCCGTGGTGGGTGGGCGCACGATACCGAGTGCACCGAAATTCTTCATCTCGATGAGCCGGGCAAGTCCTTTCGAAACCTTATGTTCATTGTAACCGACGGCATGGAAGTTGGTGCTTCCGGGTAAAATGGTTGCGATCATATCCGTATGGTGTTTTCAAGTGAATGGAATGCTGGAGGAACAAGGATGCAGCAATTTTCGGGATTTTGAAATCCTGCTGTTCCGTTGCCTGGATTACTCTTCATCAGAGGTTTCGGGTTGGGCAGACCTGATACTCTTCAGCATTAAGGTTTCCAGTTCTCGCTTTATCAAGGTCAGTGTGTGCTGGGTTTCCTGGATGGTGGGCAGCAGCACCTCCCGTAAATAGCCGTGTGCAAGCAACCCTGCAACGGACAGTTCATTGGCTCTCTTCATCGCCTGATTCAGGTTACTTCCTGCCCAGGACAGTTCGTTCTGATACTTTTGGTAAAACGTACCCAGGTCATTCATGAGTTCAATCTGCTGTCGGATGTTCATGTTCGAATATTCTTCGAGAGCCCTGCGGACGTAGTGGCTTACCGTTTTGTATTCTTTTGCCTTTTTCTTGAACTGTTCCACTTCTTCCAAGGTCATCCGGACCTTGATGTATTTGGTCTTTTGTTTCTTCATACGATACTAACAGGGTTATCGGGTTTATCAAACCTTTTTTCGCAAGGCGAAACAGCGATGAAATCGCTCCGATGCGGTAGCATTCGGCAAGTCACTTTTGTGAAGACGAAACGGAGTTTTGTGGCCACAAAAGTACAACTTGCTTGGAAAATCCTGCAACGCAGTTCGATGTCTCCCGAGGTTCATTCTGACACCAAAATTACCGTGCAAACCAGTTTCCCGACAAAATGTACAACAGAAATTTTCCAGCGGAACTTCATTTTGACCGAGATGTCGGAAACCGGATATTCATGGAAACTTGGTGGCGCATATCCCGTGGCAGAAGAATCGTGAAACGGCGGTTTCCTGTCTATGGGCATCCGTAAAACCCAGGTCACTGAACATGTCGTGCGAAGCTGTTCATGTAAGCTTGTGTATGGGTCATCCTACACCGCGCATAGGCAAATGCAGGAAATACGGATGGCAAGCAGGTCGGTTCATTCATATTGAAAACCTTGGACTCAAGGCATAAGATGATAGCAGACTTGCAGTATACCTTACAGGCCTAATTCGGATTATTTGTGTATCTTCGCCAAGAAGCAACGAACTGATTTATGGAACAAATGAAGATTCAGGAAATACAGGGAAACAGAGATTCCGGCTTGTTGGATGCCTTGACCGGGGTGTGGAATGAATCCGTGCGGACCAGCCACCATTTTCTCAGTGAGCCGGATATTGAACAACTCAAGCCATATGTAGGCATGGCACTTAGGGAAGTGGGGCATCTGGTTGTAGTGTACTGCGGTCTGCAGGCTAAAGGGTTTATGGGCATTCAGGGTGACAAGGTTGAGATGCTGTTCTTGTCACCGGAGTGCACCGGTCAGGGATGGGGCAGTATTTTGGTTGACCGGGCGATAGGTTCCTATGGTGCAACGAAGGTGGATGTCAATGAGCAGAATGACCAGGCAACCTGTTTCTATCTGCACAAAGGTTTTCGGACAATGAGTCGGGATGCTCTCGATGAGCAGGGCAATCCGTTTCCGATTCTCCATTTAACACGATAACTAAGTTCTGTCAATCAGGGAAACAAACACGTAAGGACATCCCGTAAATTCTTGTGTTTTACAGGAAAAAAACTCCAGAATAAATTTCTATATATCGTTGATTATTAGTATATTTAAGGTGATAAACAGCCCTGTTTCGAGGCTTGGTGTTCACTAAAATGGAGTCTTATGTTTGAGTTGTTGTTACTGATATATCTGTTGCCGGTCATCTTTGTGGCAGCACTGCTTTTAAAGCTGGCTTTGTGGTTGGTAAAGAAAATCTTTCAGCTTGCCGGATGGCTGATAAAGCATCTGTGTGTGCTTGTTTGGAAGTGCTTGTTGCTCATATTGGGTGTGATTGTCGGAGCACGGTGCATCAACCGTCCTCCGGATTCAAGATAGCTGATGGCAAAAAAGTCGTACCCGACGAAGAGGTGGGGTACGACTTTATGCTGTCTATGTTCTGAGGTGTGTTTTCCCTCACGTAAGCAATTTTTGTGACAACCCTGCAGATGAAGATTTTTTGCAGTGAAAAGAAAAACAGCTTTTCGTGAAAGCGGACTACATTTTATATATCGTTTTCATCAGTCAGTCTTTTCTTTTCATCTTTTCACGCCATGCCTGTTTCCTTTGAATAAACTCATTGTATTCATTGGCGGTGCGGTTCATCGTGTTGATGAGATACTGAGCCATTTCGTGCATTTGTGTAGCATACAGCAAAGGGATGCGCTGTTCGTCTTCGGCATAATGTTCCCGGCTGTGTGCGATGCCTTCAGCCATTTGCTCGAATGCCCGTAGTGGATTCAGCCCACCGGGCACCAGCGTATTTCCCAAATGTTTCATCTCCTGGCTGCGCTTGGCTGCATCGAATGACTTGAGACTTTCCAAATCGGTTTCCGGGTCATTCTTAAAGCAGTAGTAAAGCCAGATTTCAAAGCAGGGATTGCTGACAATCCATTGTGCTGCTTCCTGATTATCAGATTCGTTGCTTATCTTGACAAGCTGGTCGTAGAACTCATCCACATCACTCAGCAGGAATACCTTATCCATCTCGTCCAGCTGATAATGCTGGTTGGCAAGTGCAACTTCTCCCGACTGCCGGATGGCAGCCCAAATTGCTTCCATCTGGTAAGGTTGCAGCCCTTGTCCCTCCTTGGAAACAAAAGCCACTCTCAGCGAACGGAGTTCCTTTTGGCGAATCAGTTCACGCAGGAAATCCTTTTCCTTACGTTCACCGCCTGAGATGACACAGACAATGCTATAGGAAAGCGTACCATCTGTCTTTTCATACCCTTTTAAAGTACGAACAGGCATCGCTCCGGCTTCACTTGGCTGAGCCGGTACTTCGGCCAACGATGGCGACTGAGGTTGAAGATCCAGTTCCCTTGTCCTTCTTCCGTACGTGAGTTTCCGATCAGTTGGCATAGTCCTTCAGCAAATTAACAAACCGTATGGCTCCGTAGCGTCCTTCGTTATACCCTCGGAAGGGAGAAATGGTGTGGTGCTCCTTGAAATCATTGTGCGAGTAGAGCACCGAAGCCCCTTCGCGCTTATCTACAAACCAGATTTCATCCGAGCGGAGAATGTCGCGCTCATCAAGCAACTGGTTGTCATGGGTGGTAAAGATGAGCTGGCCGTTGGTGTCGGCTGTCTTTGCAAAGTATTCCACAATGCCTTTTACCATAGTGGGACTCAGGCAGCAGTTGATTTCATCTACCACTACCGTCTTGCCCTGCTTGCAGGCATAGTAGAGTGCCGGAAGCAGCGTCAAGGCACGCAGCGTTCCGTCCGACTGCATGCTGGTGTCCAGACTGCCCACAAATCCACCCTTGCCGATGTTGTCGAATATCAGCTGATAGACCTTGCGCACGCCATTCTCTACATTGATGGACAGCACCGGAGTGGTGTTGGCATTCAGCGAAAGCGATTTCACCTTATCCAAATCACCCGGCAGGTTTTGGGCGATGGCAATGTGCTGTTTTGCCCAACTGTCAAAATCCGTTTCCTGCAAGGTCATGTCGTTGACACCCACTTCCAGGCTGCTGACCAACTGACGGACAAACTCCATCATGGGCTGATTGTCGCGCAGCAAATCAATTAAGGTCGGTAGGAAAGTGTGTACACCGATGATTTCCAACTGTCCGTTGAACCATTGGGCAGCCAATGCACAACGGGCGTCCGCAATAATCGGGAACTCCCGGTTCAGTGCCATCAACGATGCGAGCGGATTCTTTTCCAGCATTTTCCGGGTTGCTTCCGCAATGGCTTCATCCGCTGCTTGTGCAAATTCCACCTCCTCCTGCTTACGCTCGTAAATCAAGTCCAACTTTCCTTCCTTCGGGAACGACTCATACAACCCTTCCTTGGCTACAAAGGTTTCGGTCAGTTCCACTTCGTAAAAGAAGAAATGCTGCTGTATCTCAAATTCCACAGCCAATGAAATAGGCTCTTTGCCTGCATCTTTCTTCAGCAGATAAAAGAACTTGCCAAGTTCCAAGTTTTTGGCAAAGTCCTTGTCCAACGCAAAGGCACGCAAAAACTCCATGGCTTTGACCACGTTGGACTTTCCGGCACCGTTGGAGCCGTAGATAGCCGCCTGCTTCAGCAGGGGAACCTCACAAAGGTCTGTATAGACATGCCCAGCCAGCTGGGTACGTTTCATATTGGGAAACATATCGAACTGAGCTTCGTCGTCAAACGAAAGAAAGTTCTTCAAAATCAGGCGGAGTATCATAGTGTTTCTATTTAATGAGGATTCTGATATGTTGTTTATTTGTATAAAGGACAAAGCCTTCTCACTTGCAAAGATAATCATATTTTTCGTAGGGTGAAATTTTCACGTGAAATAATCACTTTAGGATATCCATTTTTGTTTTGGAAACGCAAGAATGCTGTAAAAGAGCTTTTTGCAGTGAAAAGAAAAATAAAGCCGTTGGCTGAAACAACGCCGTCTGCAAAAACAGTTTAGTTTACGTGGGTTAGCTTTATATATGCGCTAACCTAAAGTAAAGTATTTATGTCTATCGAAAAATGCAGTTGTATTGCCACAAGAAAAACGGGAAGAGCCACATTTCGACTTCTTCCCGCTATGCACCGGATGATAGGTACTGAGCCTTGGAGAATCATTTTTTCTTTTCACTGCAAAATTACAGAATGTGTTCGTCAATCTCAATAACATGCTTTCCGGTTGTGGTGCGTAGGTTCTTCCGCACTGTAGCGAATGTCGTATTGCTGAACCATTCATTAAAGGTGGCAATGACAAATCTGGCGGCATGGTCGCCACTGATATTGTACTGGAAAGCGATGTTCCAGGCAAAATTTTTGAGTGCAATCTGCGTAACGTTCATCCGCCTTTTGATGTGCACCTCTGTTTGATTCAATACCTGCTGATTGGTCACAAAGTAGCGTACACACTCACAGATCTGGAAGATTTCTGTTTCATCGAAGTCCAGACGCTTAAATGTATCACGGGTGTATTTAAGGATAGCTGCCAGCTTCAGGTCATTCTCTTTTTCCTTTTGGAGCAAGTAGGATTGTTGTTCCAATTGAAATTCGTGATGGAACAGTTCCATGCGTTTCTTTTGTACTTCAGCTTTACCCAATGGATGATCGAATCGCTCTATTTCTGTAGAAAGATTGGCTACACTTCCTTTAGAAGTTGCATGCCGATGAATCCAAGAAGTTCCTTTGCGATAGAAAAACTTCAATAGGATATAGACCGCAAGTAGGGTGATCGGTATGATGTATGTCATCATGCCTGGCACTTCTCTCAGCAGTAAAGTTAGCATGGAGGTTGTAAGTATGATGAGAGCTTCAATAATCGCTGGTAGGATGCTGTATTTATTCTGCTTCATATTTATCGTTGTTTATCATTCTGCGCAAAAATACGAAGCAAATCCATAACTATCTAAAGACAAATAGTAGTGCCATGAGCGCCATTCAATCGGGAATGAGAGTGTCATGAAAACAAAATATGAACAAGAGAAATCAATGCCAAGTCAGTGCAAACAAGTGAAAGATAAAAGATGAATGGTTAATTATTTATAAATTTTCAGAAGGGAGTAGTCCTATAGGTATCTTTATGGGCAAATAAATACCTCAAGTTCTCTATTGCATGGTATCAGAAATACCCTTCATAAAATTACCATATTTGTACCATGATATAGTAAAGTGTCTGATTATCAATATTGTTTAGTTTTGAGGAAGTCAAGTAAGCTAGAGATAAATAAACATAAATTTTCATAAGTAAGAAGGTGTGTCAAAATGCACACCTTCTGTTTTTTACGCACAAAGCCCCGACTTTCACAAGCTGGGGCTTTGTTATTACCTAAA
>ERZ835880.434-NODE-434-length-45356-cov-19.553189_pt1 | contig 45356 bp, 68 predicted proteins | sample MGYA00519944_ERZ835880 | MGnify/ENA primary metagenome ERZ835880 (study PRJEB31850, sample SAMEA3708787) | human gut metagenome | biome: human gut; feature: human-associated habitat; material: faeces | place: China | collected 2014 ... | reverse complement strand
CACAGAAGCGCATCAAAAAGGCGGTCTGTTCATTGGCTGAATTAATGTATCAGATTGAGCTTGCTGAAAAGAATGCTATCAATCAGGCATCGGCAAATGTAACCGACATAAATGTCGGGAACATCTCAACAGGCATTGTAACATCTGTATCTTCTGGCAGTGAATCCTTCTCTTACGCAACACCTCAACAGATTGGGGCGAGTGCAAAAGAATGGAGCGCGGTATATGCCGCCGCCGGAGATGCGCAGAAAACGAACGACTTACTCTTAAAGACGGCTTTGCCGCTTCTGATGGGAGTAAGGACGGATGATGGCATACCGATTTTATATGCAGGATTTCAAGGTTGATATCTTAGGCTCTGAATGGAGCGTGAAGTTCGGGAACAAGAAACAATATCCGAGTCTGACAAATGCAGATGGCTATACTGATTTATCAACACGGGAAATTGTGGTTGATGACATGGAGACATCGCAGGGACAGATTGGAGTAAAAGCAGACCTTAAAAGTTATCAGAAGCAGGTTATTAGGCACGAAATCATCCACGCATTTCTGATGGAATCTGGACTTGATTCTAATTCAAATAGTGCTGACAGCTGGGCTACAAACGAAGAAATGGTTGACTGGTTTGCTATTCAGTCACCAAAAATTTTTAAAGTATTCAATGAACTTAAATTGATGTGAGGTGATAATAATGGACATTACAACATTAGGCTCATGTATAGCAATCGTTATGATTTGCTACATCGTAGGAATGGGCTGTAAGGCATCAAAAAGAATCTCTGATGAATGGATTCCGGTGATCATGGCGGTTATTGGTGGGATTCTCGGAGCGGTCGGAATGGGCGTTATCCCAGATTTCCCGGCATCGGATTATATCACGGCAGTTGCAGTCGGTATGTTTAATGGATTGTCGGCCACTGGCGTGAATCAGGTTATTAAGCAAAGTATTATGAAAGAGTGATTTTATGGGTGGACGTGGTGGAAGCAGTGGATTAAACAACGAGAAGCCAGTTTCTAAGTTAATGTCAAAAGTATATTTCAACTCTGCAAAGAAAAGTGACGCACTCAGAGGAAGTGAAATTGTCAAGAAAGACAATAAACTCGAGAAGGTCATTAATTCAGAAAACACTAGCTATTTTAAGTCAATCAAGACAAAGAGTGAAGCAGTAAAGACAATGAATTATATAAATGACAGATTGAGTGAGAGTAAAAGGAAAATCGCAAAACTTGGAAGTGCAGAGGCGTTATTTAAAAATCAAAGACTTGCTATAGAACATCGAAAATTAGTCAATGCCAGTACAGCCATGAGAGATGAATTGCACAAATTTTCAAAGGCTTCTGAAAAAGGCGATACAAGTGCTTTGCACGATACAAGCCGTACTACCACCACTTATGACAGAGCCAGAAAGCGCAGAATGAAAAACTTTGATTCGTGGTTCTTTGGAAGTGGAAAGAAGTAATCTATGGCAAACCGAGAGACGAGTATAGCTTACGAAAATCTAAACCGCCGTATCTTTCCCGGCGTTGGTGAATACGGCATACCGCAGTTAGAACCGGAATTATTCGAGGGTAACTGTGAGTTTGTCGGATTCAATTACGCAAGAGGTAAATGCAGTAATCCAGAAGGGAAAGCGGTTCATTTCTTCCTGGATGATTACCAGTTTGACGCATTATGGAGGAATCCAGACAGATATGTTGATAAGCTGAGCCAATTCCGGTATGTTCTAACACCGGATTTTAGTACCTACACCGATTTCCCAAAAGCTATCCAGATTTATAATCATTATCGCAAACATTGGATTGGCGCATATCTGCAAGAATATGGTTGCAATGTAATTCCGGCAATCTCATGGAGTACGCCAGATTCTTACGATTGGTGTTTTGACGGTGAGCCAGAGGGCGGAACGGTTGCGGTAAGTTCGGTTGGATGCATGAACAGTTTAGGCAAAAAACGCCTATTCTTATCTGGCTATAATGCTATGATTGAACGATTGCATCCAGAAAGTATTATTTTCTACGGAAAAGTCCCGGAAGAGTGTAAGGGTAATATTGTTAGAATTAAGGCATTTTCTGACAAATTTAACGAGGTGAAGTGTAATGGGTGGTAGAGGCGGCACAAGCGGTTTCGGAAGTGGAAGTGTTGTCATACATAAGCAAGCCGAGCCAAACAAACAGGGCTATTCCTATTATATGACTGGAACAAGAAATGTAATATCGAACTGGGACGATGAGGGTAATTATCATGCCAAGGGAATCTCCAAGAAAGAGGATGTTAGACAACGCTTTGACAGCGTAGAAGAAGCCATTAAATACGCAAAGAAGAACAGATATAAATATTTAAAACTGTAAAAAGGAGGGTATCATGTATGAAAAAACAGTGACGATTTTCAATTATTACGAAAGCAAAACGACTGGAGATGCGTACTGGTATCCTCATGTTTTATCTGGCGTCGACCTCGTTACCGACAAAGGAGCAATCCTTAAAAAGTACGGGCCAGACGCAACAGACAACGCACAGTTGCACGTACGCTATACCGCCCAGAATGGCGATATAACAATTATTGACAAGGATGTCAAGATTCTCCCATGGGTACCGCCTAAGGAGTGGAAAAGACAGATTAACAACGCTCTGGAGGATACTATTACATTCTCAGATGAATCATTCTTCTGGGAGGGTGAGTGGACTGGTGGAACGGTATCTGATGGTGATTATCGGAATGGATTCTACCAGTACATGAATGAGAACAAGGACAACGTGTTTAAGATTACCAGTGTAGGCGGTCCGTATACGCTGATTCCACATTTTGAGATTCTGGGTAAGTAATATGAGTAAGATTCATCATTTCAAAGGATTCTCCATAGTCGATGGAGATATGAAAATCAAGCTGAATATGGACAGGTTTTCCAGACAGTATCAAGAAGCCCAGTATCTCCTTGACGGAATGGTTATGGACAGCATGGTTCCATTTATGCCAATGATTACCGGAAATTTTATCAATCGGACAAGAGTTGAGAGTACATCTTTGCAAGGAACTGGGAAAGTATGCGCGGCGGCGGCTCCTTATGGGCGTTTTCTGTACGAGGGGAAAGGAATGGTTGATGAAGCAACTGGAAGTCCCTACGCAAGACGTGGAGCAAAGAAAGTTCTCGTTAGTCAGTTTTCTGGCCGGACAGCCGCAAAGGAAAATCTTGAATACACCAAACAGGCTCACCCACGGGCACAGGCAAAGTGGTTTGATGCCGCTAAACGGCAATATGGTGACACATGGGTTCGCAAAGTAAAAGCACAGGCAGGAGGTGGCAGGCATAGCAGATAAACCTATCGGAAAAGACGCAACCGGATACGAAATTCTGACAGATGCCATGAAAGCACTTCTGAACCAGTATCCGGGACTGTATGAAAATGAAACAATCAAGTTTGAAGAACTTGGCAAGGAATCAGGAATTGCGTTCTCGGCAGATAATGGAGCTTTGATTTATTCAGAAAAAGAAGATGTTTGTGGCGTAATGCACCAGGTATGCCAGTACCCATTTTACGTGGTATATCGCACAGCATCCGACAAGGAAAGGCAGAAGCTATCCGTTCAGAAGTTCCTAGATAATCTCGGTAAATGGATATGCCGAGAACCAGTTATCATAAATGGCTCTGAGACACGTTTAAATGCGTTTCCTGAGCTTTCTCAGGGGCGAGTGATAAAACGTATCACCCGTGATAATTCCTATGGTTTAGAACCACAGGAGAGTGGTGTACAGGATTGGTTATTACCATTAACGGTACGCTACGAAAATACTTATGAAGTAATATAACAAGTAACAGCCAGCTATCAATTGGAGATAGTCGCTAACCTACACAGCCTTTTAAAGTTATAGGCAGAAAGGACATTTCTATGCCAGTTACAGGAAAAATTGACCGTAAATATATGGCTCATTATATCGACGCAGGCTCCCTCTGCGGAGGACTGACGCCGAAATATGAGCGTCTTGGAAAAGACCTGGAAGAGTACAATGTAGAACTCAATCCAGACACTGAAACATCTAAAAACATTCTTGGAGAATCCACATTTAAACATAACGGCTACGAAGTTTCTTCTGACGCTGATCCATTCTATGCAGACACTACTTCTGATCTGTTCACAGCATTGCAGAAGATCGTAGACAACAGATACAAAGACGATAATCTCAAAACAAAAGCAGTTGAGGTCCATCTCTGGACGGAAGCTACAGCAGGCAAGTATGAAGCATATCAGCAGGATTGCTACGTTGTGCCGACAAGCTACGGTGGTGATACATCCGGCTATCAGATTCCGTTTACCGTGAACTATGTTGGCGAACGTGTAAAAGGAAAATTTGACATCAGTTCCGGTACATTCACGGCTGACAGCGAATAAGCACATATACAAGGAGGGCACGCCAAATGGCAAAAGTAATTAATACAAAAATTGATGATGGAATTCTCATTTTCACATTCACAAATAACGAAGACGAAGTTTTTTCTTCTTTCAAACTGAACCCGACTGATATCAATGTAGCAGCACGTGCAGAGGAACTGACGGAATACTTTGAGCAGCTTAAAGATTCTATTCAGAAAGTCACTTCTGGTAAAGAAATGGCTGAATTCAATAAACAGATCGAAGACAAAATCAATTACCTGCTCGGATATGAAGCATCAAAAGACCTGTTTAAGGAGCCGATCACGGCAACTACCGTGTTCGGAAATGGTCAGGTATTTGCTTATATCGTTCTGGATAAGATCGCAGAAGCAATCGCACCGGAAATTGAAAAGAGAAAGAAAAAAATGCAGGAAGCGGTCAATAAGTACGTGGAGAAATATACAAAATGACCGCCTATGAGCTACCCACCTCACTGAACATAAGTGGGGTGGATTTTTCTATCAGAACGGATTTTCGAAAAATAATAGGCATATTAATCGCTCTTGGAAATCCGAATTTTAGCAATGAAGCGAAAGCAATAATTGCTGTTCAGATAATGTACGAAAAATGGTGGGAGATACCAGAAGAAAATTTAAACGAAGCTCTTCAAAAAGCTTATGAGTTTATCGACTGTGGACAGTCGGACGATAATCCAAACCGCCCCAAGCCCCGATTAATGGACTGGGAACAGGATGGAGATATGATTATTCCGGCGGTAAACAAAGTTGCCGGCAAAGAAGTCAGAGCCGTACCGTATATGCACTGGTGGACGTTCTTCGGATATTTCATGGAATCCGGTGAATGCCTGTTCAATACAGTTGTTGGAATCCGGTCAAAAAAGGCAAAAGGCGAACGCCTGGATAAATGGGAAAAGAAATTCTATCAGGAAAATAAGAATATTATTGACATAAAAACACGTCTCAGCGATGAAGAGCAAGCTTATAAAGATAAGCTGAATGAGATGTTGGACCTCAAATAGTTAGGAGGTGGACACATGGCTGCTGATGGCTCAGTCATTATTGATACCAGAATGGACACATCAGGCGTGCAAAACGGCGTATCAGCAATCAGGCAGTCTTTTAACGGACTTGGCAGCGTAGTAAAAAAAATAGGCGTACTGATCGGCGGAGCATTTGCGATTGGAAAACTGACGCAGTTCGGTAAGGAATGCGTAGAACTCGGCTCTAACCTTGCCGAAGTGCAGAACGTGGTCGATGTTACATTCACAACCATGTCGGACAAGGTAAACGAATTTGCAAAGAATGCTATGACCTCTGCCGGACTGTCAGAAACCATGGCAAAACAGTATGTCGGAACGTTCGGAGCAATGTCTAAGTCGTTCGGTTTCTCCGAAGCACAGGCTTACGACATGTCAACAGCTCTGACACAGCTGACTGGTGACGTAGCATCATTTTACAACATCAGTCAGGACTTAGCCTATATCAAACTGAAATCAGTGTTTACAGGTGAAACGGAAACACTCAAGGACCTCGGCGTGGTAATGACTCAGTCGGCACTTGACCAGTACGCACTTGCAAACGGCTACGGCAAAACCACATCTGAAATGACAGAACAGGAGAAAGTGGCTCTTCGTTTGGCTTTTGTGCAGAAACAGCTATCTGCCGCATCTGGTGATTTCATTCGAACATCTGACTCATGGGCGAACCAAGTGCGAGTGATGCAGCTGCAGTTACAATCTCTCAAGGCAACAGTCGGACAGGGATTAATCAATCTCTTCACTCCTGTTCTGAAAGTTATTAATATCTTGCTCGGTAAGTTAGCAACTCTGGCAAATGCCTTCAAGTCATTTACGGAGTTAATCACCGGAAAGAAATCATCTGGCCAGACAGGCGCGAGTGGCGCAGGTCTTGCCGGGACAGATGCAATGGCTGATACGGCAGACCAATATGGAAATGCTGCCGACAATGCCGAAAAGTTGGCAGATGCAACAAATGATACAGCGGACGCAACCAAGAAAGCTACTAAGGCGGCAAAAGGATATCTTAGTCCTCTCGACGAAATAAATAATTACTCAACGGATAAAAGTGCGGATTCATCTTCAAAAGTACCGGGTACAACCGGCGGACTTGCAGATCAGATGAAAGATGCTGTACAAAATGTTGATTATGGAAAATTGGCAGAGGGTGAGACAGTTCTTGATAAAATGTCAAAACCGCTAAAAAAGATAATCGACAGATTTAAACAGTTGGCTAAGTTAATCGCAAAAGGATTCTGGGATGGGTTAGGAGATTACGAGCCAATTTTTGACGGAATAAAAAAGGATCTCGATTCCATATGGAAATCTTTAAAGGATATCTTTACTGATTCAGAAGTTACTAAAGCAGCAAATAATTTTCTTGATTCATTTGCATATGCAATTGGACAAGTTGCCGGTTCATTTGCCAGAATTGGATTGACAATTGCGCAAAACATTATAGGCGGAATTGAAAAGTTTTTAAAGCAGAACACGCAAAGAATAAAGAACTATCTGATAGATATGTTCAATATCGGCTCTGAAATTGCACAAATAGGTGGAAATCTTGCAGTTGCTTTCGCTGATGTTTTCTCAGTTTTCGGTGGAGAAACTGCGCAACAGATCACAGCAGATTTAATCGGAATCTTTGCTGAAATCGGAATGGTTCTTACAGAAACGGCTGCAAAACTTGGTAGAGATATCCTGAACATGATTGCACAGCCTTTTATCGACAATAAGGATATTTTAAAGTCAGCAATCGAGGGTAGTCTCGGAGTAATAGAAACTGTAACAAGTGGGGTCTTAACAGTTGTTCAAAACCTTAGCGACGCAATATCAAGGTTATACGATGAACACGTAAAGCCGCTCTTTGATTCTATAGCAAATGGACTATCAAGCATATTTGGAACTCTGATAACTGGATATAACACGTACGTTCTTCCTGTTTTGCAAGGACTGGCAGAACAGTTCAAAGGGCTATTAGAGGGACCGTTAGGGGATGCGATTTTAAAGATAGAAACATTCCTCGGAAAACTCATTGATTCTCTGAAACTTCTGTGGGAGTCAGTGTTAGTGCCTTTGATTAACTGGATAATCGCGAATTTGCTTCCGGTCGTGGCAGAAATAATTAACGTTGTAGGCACCGTAGCAATAAAAGTTATGAAATCATTAATTAAAATAATTGGTGATGTAGCAGACACTCTGAGCGGAATCATTGATTTCCTTGTAGGCGTTTTCACAGGAGACTGGGAACTGGCTTGGCAGGGAATAAAAGAGATTGCGGATGGAGCATGGAGTTTTATCAAAGATGTTGTGTCAGGTGCGTGGGAGATAATTAAAACCGTAACAAAAGGCGCGTTGAGTATAATAAAGAGCATCATCAGCACTGCTTGGAATGCGATTAAAGCATTGACTTCAACAATCTGGAACGCAATCAAAAAGACACTTTCTGGCCTTTGGAACTCTCTTAAATCCACAGCCAGCACAGTATTTAATGCAATTAAAACTAAAGTTGTAGGCGTATGGGACAGCGTAAAGAACAAGACATCCCGAACATGGGAAAGCGTAGCTACGTTCGTATCTAATAAAGTAGAAGCGATAAAAAATGCTATCACTAATAAGTTTAATGCCGCCAGAGATGCAGTCAAATCTGCATTTGAAGGTATTGTTAATTTCATTAAAGCTCCGATTAATCAGGCAATCAGCATTGTTAATAATGCAGTTGGGATGATTAATAATGCAATTGGTGGAATTGAATCTGCATTTTCCTTTGGGCCTTGGACTGTTCCAACACCGTTTGGTTCAAAGACTATTGGATTTCATGCAACATTTCCACGTATCGGAACTATCCCATATCTGGCCAGTGGCGCAGTTATTCCACCACGAAGCGAATTCCTTGCGGTATTAGGTGACCAGAAGAAAGGAAATAACCTGGAAGCACCGGAAAGCCTATTACGGCAGATCGTCCGGGAAGAGTCAGGAAAAGGACAGGGAGACGGAAATACCTACAATGTTACAGTTAATGCATCTGGCAGAAAACTGTTAGATATTATTATCAGTGAAGCTGAAATGAGAAGAAACCGGAATGGGAAGAACCCATTTGAGTTAGCGTAAGGAGAAGAATATGCCGCAGGAACAATTTAAAATAGACAACGTTGTTATAAGAGCACCGGATAGTTACAAACCGGTGTTCGCAACCACTTCTACGGAAGACTCTAAAAGAAGTCAGGATTTGATTATGCACAATACACCAATGGGAACAATTGGCGGGTATGACATGCAATGGGGCGAGCTTACATGGGCTGAAATAGCAACCATACTAAATACTGTACTTAACAAAAGTCAATTTACATTCCACCACAAAGACCCAACTGTTCCGGGAAGATGGATAGACAGAACATTCTACGCATCAAATTTTAATATGGCTGCGCAAACTTTGAAAGACGGGGAAGAAAAGTGGACGGATTTGTCTATTAATGTAAGGAGGATTGAGCCGATTTGATAAATGTATCTACTCAGTTGAAGAAAGAATCTCTTACAAACAGAAATTATTACGTGACAGCAAATGTTACATTGTCAAATGGTACAACTCTTAAGCTAGGCAAAAAAGACTTTTATCTGTCTGGAAATAGTCTCGTAGATTCAGCAGACTCTGGGGACTTCCCGGTGGGTGTAGCAATAGAAAAAACGGCAAGTTTATCATTGGTAAATGATGACGGGCGCTTTGACGGATATAATTTTAACGCCGCAAGGTTTGTTATCTTTCTCAATGTGCAGTTATCCGACAGGATAGAAGCTATAAAGAGAGGTACTTACATTGTGTCGAAAAAGCCTGCAACGGCGAGCGAAATAAGTCTTTCTCTCTTAGATAAAATGCACAATGCTGATAAGACATATGATTCTAACCTGTCTTTTCCTTGTACAGTCAAGGAACTGCTCTCAGAATGCTGCCAGCAATGTGGAATCACTCTTGGAGATGCAATGTTTCCAAATGCGGACTTTCAGATTCGGAAAGCGCCATCTAATGCGACATACCGTACAGTAATCGGAATGTGTGCCGGGATAGCCGGTGGAAATGCAAGAATCGACGAAAATGACTTACTCAGGATTATTACGTTTGATAAGACATTTACCAATACGACTATTTACGATGGTGGAGCAGTAAAGAACTGGACAAATGGTGATGATCTGGATGGCGGCACGCTTAATCCATGGACAATGGGGACTGTGATTGATGGTGGTACGTTAAGCAATAACGATTATCACGCGTTATTTTCAATTCAGAATCTACAATATGACGTAGACGATGTTATTGTAACAGGTGTCAAATATGTAGAAGATGAGACCGAATATATGTCAGGTCAGGACGGCTATGTGATTACTATTGACAATCAGCTATTGTCGGGCAATGCACAGGCAGGAGTCGAAGCTATTGGAAATCAATTAATCGGTTTGCGAATGCGTCCTTTCTCATGTGACGGAATTGCCAACGGATACGCCACTTTTGGCGATCCAGTTGAATTTATTGATACAAAGAATCGTGTCTTTAGATCGTTTGTGACAGATATAGAGTTCGTGTTCGGCGGTTCAACATCATGGAGTTGTAGCGCAAAGAGTGCTGAAGAAGATGCAAGCGAGTTTATTGGTGATCAGCAAACAGCGGTAGAGCAGTCAAAAAAAGATATAGAAAAGAAACTATCTGCCTATGACGTAAAGCTCAAACAAATGAACGAGCTTGCAGCAAACACGCTAGGTTTCTTCTATACAGAGGAAATACAAGAAGATGATTCCGTAATTACGTACCGGCATGATAAACCTACACTTGCTGATTCTAAAGTAATTTATAAGACAGGTGTCGATGGATTCTTTTTGTCAGTAGATGGGGGTCAGACATGGAAAGCCGGCTTTGATAGTAATGGAGATGCCGTTCTGAATATTCTCTATGCCATCGGTATTCAATCAGAGTGGATTAATACAAGAGGCTTCACAGCGAAAGATAATAACGGGAATACGACATTAAGAATAGATGCTGACACGGGTACTGTCACATTAGAAGTTGAAAACTTTACGCTAAAAAGTAGAACTATTGAACAGATCGCCAAGGATGTTGTGGATGGGACAGTTCAAAATAATGTGACTATCCCGAACTATTATGGCACGTATGTACCAACATTGCAGAACTATCCGGCATCTGAGTGGAAAAGTGAAGAATATAAAAAACATGACGGCTCGATTTTCATGAACTTCTCTACAAGCCAGGTATATATGTTTTCTGGAACTGTTGGCGCTTGGCAGGAACTGGACGCTGAAAAAATTGTCAATTTTGAAAGAGTTTTTAACGCTTTAACGGATAACGGTAAGCAAGAGGGAATTTATATGCAGAACGGACATCTGTATATAAATGCTTCCTATATTAAGTCCGGACAGATTTCAGCTGATTTGATTAATCTGAAGAACATCAACGTTACAAACAGTTCTGGAGTATCAACATTTGCGATTGATAACTACGGAAATGTTACGCTCAGACCTAATACATTCGTGTTAGCAAACGGCGACACAATATATAGTGTTGCGGAAGATAAAGCTTCGACAGCGTTATCGAATGCGAATCGCTATACAGACAATGCACTTAGTGATCTCGACATAGGGAAAATGTCAAAACAAGAGATTATTGATGTGTTAAGCGATAACAGCAGTAATAAAGGTCTGTATCTATCGAATGGTAATGTGTACATGAATGCCGATTATATTAACACAGGTGAATTAGCAGGATGGAAAGTTGGAATTAAAAAGCTTTCAGCAAGTGGCGCGTATGGAGAAGTAACGCTAGATGCTTCAACTGGAGAGATCTATTCAGAGACGAATACAGGAATATATGTACCGGGGTACGGGACATTGTATGGAACGCGTATTAGAGGAATCAATCTTTATACAGGAACCGTACATGCAAGTTCAGCCTCGTTTAATAAAAGCGTTTCGGCGAGCAGCGTTTCGGCAGACAGTGTTTCGGCATCAAAAAAAGTTACAGCAGGTACACATATAGAAGCCAGTGGCCATTTCTATAGCATCGGAACGGGAACAGACCTTGCAGATTTAAGTGTCCGAGGAACAAAGAAAAGAATCCTTCCAACAAAAAACTATGGTACGCAGGCATTTTATTGTTATGAAATGGCGTCCCCCATGTTCGGAGACATCGGAGAAGCATCCGTATCGGAAGACGGCACATGCCTGATAGACATAGATGATATATTCCAAGAATCTACCAATGTAAGGATTGAATATTATGTGTTTTTACAAAAGGAAGGAGATGGAGATTGTTGGGTAGATAAAAAAGAGCAGACATATTTCACTGTAAAAGGTACTCCGGGGCTTAAATTTGCATTTGAAATCAAAGCGCGGCAGGCTGACTATGAACACATGCGTTTTGCTGACGCAAGCGAAACAGCCTACGACAGGGCAATAGACACAGACATGCCAGAACCAGACTACAGTGAAAGCCTTGAAGTATCAGAACCAGATTATGAAAAAGAACTTCTTAATAACAGGGAAAAAATTATTGACGAAATGGGGAAAATATCATGAAAAAAATTTTAACAAGTTTTATGAATCTTAGTACTGGAGAGGGAAGCCGCATTGCTTACACCTATTCAGAAGTAGACGAAAACACAGGAAGTATCATCAGCCAGAACAATAAAGGCAATTTCCTTGTAATGGATGACGATGTACAGAAAAATCTTGATTCTGTAAAGAATTACATAAGGAATAATTTCCTTTTATAAGGAGGTAAGTCTAATATGGCCAATACATACACAATACAATTCCGGCGCGGTATGTACTCCGATTTTGATACGTCGAAAATTCGTCCCGGAGAGCCCGTTGCGATTCTTGGCAATGACCCGTCCGTTCCATCTGGTAAAGCTTTGTATATTGCGTTTGCAGCTAATGATGTAAGGCGTTTGTGTTCCATTGAGGATATTTCAGAGATGGTGAATGCCGGAGAATTTGTTGGTCCACAAGGACCCAAAGGTGAAAAAGGAGAGCGAGGAGAAAAAGGCGCAGAGGGTCCTACTGGTCCACAGGGTCCAAAAGGTGAAAAAGGAGATAAAGGTGACCCGGGAGAAAAGGGCGTGGATGGCACCGTAGCATTTGAATCGCTGACACCTGAGCAGAAAGAATCGCTAAGGGGCATCTCTATCACGGCGGTTAGTATCGACACAAATGGAAATTTGACAATAACATTTTCAGATGGCGATAGTGAAAATGTTGGAAATATTATAGGGCCTCAAGGGCCGCAGGGTCCAAAAGGTGATAAAGGAGATGTCGGACCAGTGGGTCCGCAGGGTCCACGAGGAGAAAAAGGTGAGCAAGGAAATGATGGAACATCTCTTAATATCCTTGGCACAAAAGAATCTGAGGCAGACCTCCCCCTGAGTGCAGAGAAGAACGACGCGTATTTAATAAATGGAGAAATGTGGGTTTTTGACGGCACGAATTGGAACAATGCTGGCAAGATTCAAGGGCCGCAAGGTCCACAGGGACCAGTTGGTCCGCAAGGGCCAAAGGGTGACCCAGGGCCGCAGGGCATAAAAGGAGACCCAGGAGAAAAAGGAGAGCAAGGAGCGCAGGGTCTAAAAGGCGATACTGGGCCGCAAGGTGAACAAGGCCCAGTTGGCCCAAAAGGTGAGCAGGGAGATACTGGCGCGCGAGGAATCACATTTACTCCTGTTGTAGACAGCAAAGGAAATATAAGCTGGAGTAATGACGGAGGACTTGAAAACCCCCAGACAGTAAATATTACCGGGCCGAAAGGTGATACAGGCGCAAAAGGAGATGTTGGACCACAAGGAGAAAAGGGAGAGACTGGAGATGCCGGGCCTAAAGGAGACAAGGGCACTACATTCGTGCCAGACGTAGACACCGACGGAAATTTGAGCTGGAGTAATGCTGATGGAGTTGCCAATCCTGAAACAGTAAACATCAAAGGTCCTAAGGGAGACAAAGGAAGTGATGCGACTGTCCCGATTGCTACAACCGAAACTCTTGGTAAGGTCAAACCTGATGGCAAGACAACATTCATAGATGCAGACGGAACACTCCACGCAAAAGGCGGTGGCACAACCGTCACTCCCAAACCCGTAAACAATCCAAGTATTGAGAACGCAAACGCATCTGTCACGATCAAGTGGCAAGACCCTGAAAACACAGTAATCAATGGTTCAACATTCTCTACATGGGCTGGTACAAAACTTGTAATGAAAAAAACAGGTTATCCTGCAAACCCAGATGACGGAACGCTTGTGGTTGATAATACAGTTCGTGACAAATACAAAACCGCAGGATATACAGTCACAGGGCTGACAAATGGCAAGAAATATTACTTCGCACTGTTCCCATATTCTACCGATGGCGTATACAACTACGATGCAGGAAACAGACTCCTCGGAGAGCCAGAGGATTTAAAGATTGTCGCATTTGCTGATGGAACAGATGCGGAAATTGAAAAGATGATTGAAGCACATTACGCAGGTAAAATCAACATTGGTGATTATTGGGCGGTTGGTGACAAGAGAACAATCCATCACAACGCAATGGCTGCAACGGGCGTAAGTGAGTCGCACAAAGCGAATGATTACATTTATGTAATTATCGGAATCGAACATGATGATTTAGTGACTGCTATCAATGGCAAGACCAAAGCTGCTATTACAATTCAGACAGAACGTATGCTGTATTTAGACACTACGACAGAATATAATAGTTCTTATGATACATCACATGAATGTGGTTATATGAACAGTTCAAACACGAATAGCGGTGGTTGGGGGTACTGCGATAGGCATACATGGTGCAATAATGTGTACAAGAAATGTTTACCTACTTATATTCAGAATATGATGAAACAAGTTAGAAAACTGACTTCGGAAGGTAGCCAAAGTAACACAATTAAAACATCTAACGACTATGCGTTTTTACCTTCTGAAATTGAGATTTTTGGCAGTACAACGCATTCTTTTGCAGGAGAAGGAAAACAGTATCAATATTTCAAGAATGCGACTGCAAACAGATATAAGAAACCACGTTATAGTAGTGCCTATGTATCTGGCCAGTATTGGACACGTTCGCCTCGCTCTAGCAACAGCAATTCCTTCTGTTATGTGAACTTAGACGGGAGTGCGATCACCGACTATGCCAGTGGCGCTTATGGCATTGCCCCTTGCTTATGTATCTAAAATCCTAGCAAATCCCATCTACCGCCGTAAGGCGGTTAAAAGGATTTGCGGTATTATATTCAATCAATCAAAGGAGATGATAATTGTGGATAAAAAAGAAATTGTGAACATCTACAAAGCCATCAATCGAGTTTCAAACAGGCTGAATGAGATGTCTGAAAAGTTAGACATTGTGATGCGGATGCTTAATGCGGAATCTAATCGCAAGATTCTAATTAATGGTGATGGTATCGACGGTCTGGCTGAACTTGTATCAACGCATGATTCGGCTTTGGACGAACTGGCTACATTAGTTTCGACAATCGGAGGTGAAAATAATGGTTAAATTTTTTGAAGAGCGAATAATCAATGGGCTGAAAAAATGGACAGATGTTCCTGAACTGTGGAATAAGAAGGTAATTGAAAGACTTCAAAAGGATGGCTATGTACTGAATGAGGACGGGACAGTAACAGAATCAAAACCAGGAATAGTGAAATAAAATACGTGCAAGGGAGAAAATATGGAAATTAAAGGAATTGACGTATCATCTTATCAGAGTAAGCCAGACTGGGCGAAAGTATCGAATTCTGAAATTAAGTTTGCAATATTGAGAATCCATCAAAAATCTGGAACTGATTCCTCTTTTGAGCATAACTACAAAGGATGCAAGTCAAATGGAATCCTTGTCGGCGGATATAAATACAGTTACGCTCTGACACCGGCACAGGCAATTGATGAAGCTGAGAGCGTAATTTCTGTTCTTGGCGGACGCGGAATGGACTTTCCAATCTTCTACGACCTTGAATGGAGTCAGCAGAGAAACCTTGGAAAACAGGCGATTGAGAATATTGCAGTAGCATTTCTGACCAGAATCAAAAAAGCCGGTTATAAGGTCGGTATCTACTGCAATCTTGATTGGTATAATAACGTTCTGTCAGACACCCTGAAAAAGTACGATTGCTGGATTGCTCGTTATCCGGCTAGTGATAATGGCTCTGTACAGGAAAGATTGCGTCCATCTGTTGGTGTAGGCTGGCAGTATTCCAGTAGAGGAAAAGTATCCGGCATTAGTGGTAACGTTGACATGGATGCATTCTATAAGGATTACAAAGAGGAGGTTTCTGCAATGGATAAAGCTATTGAAAAAGTGATTCTCATTGCAAAAAATGAGATTGGATACCTTGAAAAGAAGAATAATAGTCAGCTCGACAGTAAGACTGCAAACGCCGGTTCGAACAACTATACGAAGTACTGGCGAGACATTAAGCCATCATATCAAGGGCAGCCTTGGTGCGCAGCATTCGTGAGTTGGTGTTTTATGGAAGCATTCGGACAAGAGAAGGCAAAGAAACTGCTGAAGCACTGGCCTTATGTTTACTGCCCAACACTCGGCAATCTGTTTACAAGGAACGCTAATCCAAAGATCGGTGATATTGTAATTTTTTATCATAATGGAACTTTCACCCATACTGGCATCGTAACGGCCGTAATCGGAGACAGGTTCTATACCATCGAGGGGAATACTTCTGGTGCATCTGGAATTATTGCAAATGGTGGCGGTGTCTGCGCAAAGAGTTATCTTAACAGTCAGATGCCCGGAACTAAGTTCTGTACACCTGATTATAGTATTGTATCCGATGCATCCGCACCCGTAAAACCTGAGAATACATCATCTAATACTGCACAGACAGGAGAGGAATATATGTTTGAACCAAAAACTGTAAAAGCAGGAGATAAAAACACATCTGTGCTCCTCTTACAGGAAATTTTAAGAGCCAGAGGCTTTAAAGGCAAAAACGGCAAAGCCCTGAAACTTACATGGACAGCAGACACAAACACAATTTACGCTCTGAAAGCTTATCAGGAATCTAGGAAAGATGTTCTGGAAGTGGACGGAGTCTGTGGACCCGCCACATGGAAAGATTTGATTGCCATATAAAAACATCCCGGGGTTAATTCCCCGGGAACTTTATTTATAAACATATTTTGTATCATTTCGGGAATTTTAGACTGTTATCGTTAGTCACACGTTAGTCACAAATAAAAATATTGTTTCCTAATATAATAGTGCCAAAAACACTGTATTTACGGGCATTTGCGCAATTTTCTAAATTCTATTTGTTAGTCACAATCAATAAAATTAGAATAATGAAAATGAAATGTGGGAAATCCTTGCAAAATCGCTGAAAACATTGATTTTAATAGGGTTTCCGGCATTTCGATAATAATATTTCGGTTGTTTTAGAAAGATTAAAATTGGTTCCGTTAGTCACAGTTAGTCACAAATGGAACTTTTATCTTTTCTATTTCTGTCCGAAGTTCTTCCAGTGTCCTGTGTCCATATACCGCATTTGTAACATCTCCACCAAAAGAGTGGCCGAGCATTCGTTTTCGGTCATTTTCCCGGACACCGTATTTTTCGCACAGTGCAGAAAAGGTGTGCCGGCAGTCATGCGGCGTGTGTTTCGGATTACCGACTATTCCTAAACGTTCCAGTGTAGGATAGAACAATGCTTTTCTGTGATGCTGCTGAGTATATACGCATAGTTTCCCATCTTGTGTCAACACTTTCTGCTCAACAAAATGATATACAGCAGGATGTATCGGAACAATTCTGTTTTTACCGGCTTTTGTTTTGATTCCACCTTGAAAGTATCTTTCTTCTAAGTCGGTTGTAAGTTTTAGCACTTCCCCGATTCTCCAGCCGGAGTAACACATAATAAGAATGAGCTGCACTTCTGGATCGTCGGTATTATTCCACAGTACTTGCATCTCCTGATCGGAAAATGGTGTTCCATGTTCGGTGTCATTATCAGCATTGACATGGACATATAACGCCTTATTTTCCGTTACGATCTCTGAGTAGACAGCATATTTGTACATCTGCTTGAATAGAGTCAGGATAGCCATCTGACTTTGCTTTTTCAGCTTACATCCATCAATAACCTTTTGCATATCAGGAGCCTTTAAATCTTCAAATATGCGATTGTGCAGAACAGTGCAGTTTGTATAAGCTGTTCGATACGCTTCCTTTGAACTGTATGACAGTTTTGTCCCCTCTGGGAACTTCCACGCATAAAACTGTTTATATACCTCTGAGAACGTCAATTTCTTGATTTCCGGGTGTTTTCCTTCGACACCCTTGATTGTATTGTAGTCAGCAATCAAGTGGCTTATAAGAGTATCTATGTCAGTTGTAGGGGACACCTCAAGAGTCCGTTCCATGCCGGGCTGATACGTGCCGGCTTTGTATGCTGTCAGGACAGTGAAACCTTTTATCCAGTCATCCACATAGCAGATTGCCGGCGGACGTTTTAGTTTACCAGTATCGTCCGGTGTAGCTGGTGGATGTACTGCGAAACAGTTTCTCCGGTTCTTGCCAAGATAACGGATGCTGCCGAAACTATTCGGCAATTTTGGATATTTCTTTCTTTTCTTCGCCATTTTTATTCCTCTTTTCTTTATAGCTGTTTTAGGTATAAAAATAACAGCCGAACAAATTTTCTGTCTTGTTCGACTGCTCCGAAGATGATACAATATGTTTTGACCAGAGTATAGCATCTCTTCGGAGATGTATAAACGCCGTCCCGGTACGCCAATGCCGGGGCGGTTTTTTATTTTATTCTATTTCTTCAATGTCAAGAGAATATCCAAGAACTTCTCCAACGTCTGTGCATTTTCCTTTTAAAGTAACGGTGTCTCCCTTTGACATAGATGCTATTTTAGATTTTTGATCGTCGCTCTTGATGTAACACTGGACTCCAATAATCTCAAAATCTCCATCAGCCATAAGGTCAATATATTTTCCGGCTGCATCAATGTTACTGAGCTTTCCGGTGATCTCAAGATGTTTGCCTTTGTATTTATCAGATGCACCCATTGCATTACTGTCAAGATCAGACATCATATCATTGACTGATACGGCTGTATATTCAATTGGTGTAGGTGTATCAACTTCTTTTGTAGATTCCGTCTTTGCAGATGTGCTGGAAGTGGATGTAGTACCTGAATCCGAATTTCCGCCAACGGCACCGATAACACCAACGGCGACAACCGCTAAAACTACCCATTTAAGTTTTCCACCTTTTTTCTTGCTCATAGAATTGCTCCTCCTAATAGCTTTATTCGCCACGCTTCGCACTTTTTATGCGGATTATGTATTTTGTACCGCTGATTTTGCAACATTATGTAAAGTACGGTTATATGTGGTATTTTTATTTTATCATTTTAAGAGCATATTGTAAAGATTTAGAACGAAATAGAGTGATTTAGATGAATAAGAAATGTTTTAAGTGCTTTGTACTTCTCTTGCTGATCTATAAGGTATTTAGTCTTGTACATACCCCACAAAAGATAATTTCCAATAATAATCAGAAGGATATGCAGATAGTTCATTCGTATACGGTATATCAGGAGCATTCTGTCCAGAAGTATCCGCATACAAACAACGGCGGTGGAAAAGTTTGTGATCTCGCATTTTTCTTCTGTGAAAGCATAATTTTCTTTGAGATTGTAAAGTTTGCCTATGAAATAACAAAAGTCCATGTGTATATTTGGCAGTTGCCAAGAGTCGGAATAGGTGGTATAATAGCAAAAACAAACTTATGTTCGGTTCTATTTCCCACGGCCGGACATATACTGTAGTGTAGGTGGTAGTTGCGACAGGGAGGGTTATTTATGGATTATAAGAAGGAAATTATTGAACTAATAGAAAACTGCGATAATATTCACTGGCTGAAAACGATATACGCATACATAAAAAGATTAATAGGATAGTAAAGAAAAAGACAAGGGTTTGCGCATTGCCCTTGTCTTTCTTTTTTACTTATTTGAAATCATGTCAATCAGTTCTTCAAGTTTATTCCATCCGTCATTGTCTAATCTGGCTAATGCAGATACAAGACGGTGCCTGAACGAATCTTCGCCGGATTTCTGTATATCCGCGAGCATTTCTGCAATTTCTTCATCTTTGCTCTTTGGAACGAACATACTTCCTTTTCCTGTTCTGAGCCATTCTTCATTTACTCCATTATTTACCAACATTATTACATGCTGGTCTGTTACTTTTCTGCGACCTGATTCAATATCAGAAACGCCAGACTTTGTAATTCCAAGAAGTTCTCCGAATTTCTCTTGACTAAGATTCATTGCTTTGCGCAGTTCCTTTATTCTGTCGTTCATAATGCCCTCCTTTCATTTAATACTATACCACCTCTGCGCGGAAATGTAAAGAAGAAAAGTTCGCAAACCGAACAAAAAACTGTTGACAAGGTTCTTTATGCGTGATATTATATACGCATACCGAACAAGGAGGTGAAAGCAACGAGCCAAATAAAAAAGTTTTTCCACTGGTACTTTTTCGAGCCAAGGAAAACGTTGCTGGAATGGTTCATGGCAAAATTCCCAAACTTTCCATTGCATGTATCAATAGTATCTTTACTGTTGATAATACTTCGCCCAGAAGCGGAATCTTGTATACGTCATATCCAGCAAATAGGGCAACAATTGATATTACTGTTGGGATTACAAATCTAATTCGTTCTTTGCGCTTGATTCGAAAGTACATTTTGCAATTTCGGTTCACGGTATAAACTCCGTGATCTCGGTCAAGCAGGCCTAAGCGGTTCAGATAGTCTAGTGTCTGATATCTAAAGAAACGATTGGATTTGATAATCGGTAACAAGTGGAGAGTTATTCGCTCACTAAAGGATAACTCAATGTTGGAAAAGTCAATATTTTTCATTTTAATCTCCTCTCGCAGGAGAGTATATCACAAGAAAGGAGTGAGTGCATGTCTGAAAAAGAAAAAAGAATCGTTGAAAAGTTGAAAAACGCGATTCCTAATATGTCAGAATTTGACAAGGGTTACATTCTCGGTAAGACAGAAAGTTTTTCTGAGAAGAAAGATGATTCTGACCAGAAAAAAGAAGCTAAGAAAGGAGAATAAATGGACGCATTACAATTTAATAAAGCCGTCAGTCAACACTGCAAAGAATCTGGTGGAGACTGTTGCAAATGTGACCTTCGGCTTTACTGTTATCTATCGCCAAGTGAGCGACCAGATGAGTTAATGAGTCTGGTTATTGATTTTTTGCATAACCACATTGAAAACCATGATCATTATACCCATCACAGTGCGGCTTCATTTCCGTGTATTGATGATATGGACATGAGCACCGCAGTAGGTGGCGACCGCTATCAGAAACCTCATACTCTTCATAAACAGTCACGTGTTTGTGAATCTTGTGGCAATGATACAGTCGTGTAATTGTTTCAACCATATAATTCCCCTTTCGTTATACTCGGCATGTCGGTGCCTGTAAATGCATTATAGGTAGAGGGGAAAGGAAATACAATAGGTGATAAATATGAAAGGAGTATAAAATGAGCGAAGTCGATACTTACATTAAAGAAAATGCACAGATTCATCAGTTCGCCGCAGAGGTTGCGAGAATCATATCAGGTATTCCACAGATGCCAGAATTCTCATCAGAGAGTATGAGCGTATCTGATGCAAGTCAACTGATCGGGCTCCCTATTACAGCAATCCGGGCAGGGATTGTATACGGATGGTTGCCAATTGGCGTAGCTATTCAGAACAATAAGCCGGCTAAAAGCCTTTCCGGTGGACGAATTACTTACATTATAAGTCCCAGAAAGGTTTATGAAGTAACTGGTCATGTCTGGAAAGGCAAGGCTGCTCTTAATAAGTAGGTGCCCCGGAGGGAGATGACACCTCCACCCCGGAGCTTGCATCTACTAAATCGCACTTAGTAGATACAGGTTAATTATAAGCCTCTATCTGCTAATTGTAAAGACAAATAAGAAAAAATAAGGAGAAATTAGCAAGATATGAGTGAAATTAGAAACGAAAATCAGCTAACATGGGCTGACATCGAAGTAGCACTTGCGACTGAAATTGTCGAAGAAAGCAAGAAAAAGTCAAAAAGATGGTTCACTGCATGGATTGTGACAGTTGCCGCACTGGTGGCAAGCAACCTTGCGTGGATTGCAGGAGAAATGAAATAAAATGAAAGAATATATGCTAATTGCTGTTTGTATGCTTGCCGGGAAATATGTGGATATACCTATCTGGTTGAATATTTTTTTCGGTATCTCGGCAGCATGGGCAGTACGCCAGATGAAAGCAGACTGGCAGTAGAAAATAAGGAGGATAAGAAGATGTTCGAGAAAGAGATTGATGAAATATATGGATTATGCAAAAGAGTTGTGAACGAAGTTCCGACAGCAAATATCACCTTTGATTTTTCGGGCTACGGTTTGGGAGTAAGAGGGGTTAAAAGGGAAGAAGATGTTCTCCTTCTCAAAGACAAATTTAAATGGGATTTGTACCAAAACGTATCTTTTAACCCATTTTATGAGAAAGAAAGTCGTGAAAGCCTCAGAATAATCAAAGCTTTCTTGTTGGAACTTCTGATAGATGGGAGGTGCCCGTTAGATGCTGAATCAAATGGAGCTGAAGCTCCTGCCGACAATGGAACTGATAACGACAGTGAACGAACTTTTAGAGGAACTGAACAGGCGGAAAGCATACATTCTTGACTGGGAGAACCCCGACATGTATCTGAATCATCTTGAGTATCATTGTGTTGGCGGGATCTTTTCAAACGGTGAGCAGAATCCGGCGAGAGGAGATGGCTCTGACAATGTTTACTGTTTCTTTAGCGAGGTGGGAAAAGATGCAGGAGAGAATTAATGAAATCCTTGTCCTGATAGACGAGCAGCTTTCCCTTGTAGCTGATAACTACATTGAAAGTTCGTACAAGGCAAGAACGTTGGCGAGCTACGTACAGGCTTTAAATGGGCTTTTAACGGCTCAGAAATCATATAAGGAGGAAAGTATCGGTGAGTGAATTTGAAATCCACATTCCAGCAAGAAAGAAGCAGCCGGCAACTGATAAAGATAACCCGGTTGTGAAAGTATCAACAGTTGCATATAACGCACTGGTCGAAATCTATAATGAATCAACCTTATCAATGAAAGATATTGCAAGTTTGCTGATTATTGAGGGCAGTAAATATGTGGTTTATGACAAGGAGGAATAACAGTGAATATATATGAGAAGTTGGGTATTATTCAGTCAAAGCTGAAAGCTCCTAAAGGACAGTACAATTCCTTCGGGAAATACAAGTATAGAAGTTGTGAAGATATTCTGGAAGCTGTAAAGCCACTTCTGTCAGAGACAAAGACTGTGTTAAGTGTCACAGATCAGATGGAAGTTGTTGGCGACAGAATATATGTCAGAGCAGAAGCTCATCTGAACGACTGCGAAGATACCGGAGAGATTACAACTGTTGCTTATGCAAGGGAAGAAGAGTCTAAGAAAGGCATGGATTCTTCACAGGTGACAGGTGCAGCTTCATCTTATGCCAGAAAATACGCTTTGAACGGACTGTTCTGCATTGATGATAACAAAGACAGTGATTCTACTAATACAGGAGATAAAGAAAAAACGTCCGGCAGAAAAGTGGAGCCGGCAAAAGAAACCGAGATGATTAGTTCCGAGACTACTATGTCAATTAAAAATATCATTGATAAGTACCCGGAAGTTAAACTTTTGGAACAGATCAAGACTCGGTTTAAAGTAAATGACATTAAGTCACTTACTAAGGAGAAAGGACAGAAATGTCTAAAGATGTTGATTGATTATGATAAGCAGAAAGGAGTAGCGGTATGAATAAAGTAATTCTTACAGGAAGATTTACACGTGATCCAGAAATCAAGTACACCAATGATGGAGCATCTATTGCAAGGTTTTCTATTGCGGTAAACAGAAGATTTGTGAAAGAGGGTTCTGATCAGAAAGCAGATTTTTTGAATTGTATCGCTTTCGGAAAGTCGGCAGAATTTATCGAGAAATATTTTTCTAAAGGAATGAAAGCGGATTTATCCGGGAGAATCCAGACCGGCAGCTACACCAATCGTGACGGACAGAAGGTATACACAACAGATATTGTTGTGGAGGAGATTGAGTTTGGTGAAAGCAAAGGTTCTAGCCAGAGTCAGCAGAAGCCAGAGACACCACATCCAGAAGCAGACCCATACGGATTTATGAGTATTCCAAATGGAATTGACGAGGAGTTGCCGTTTGCATGATACAAATTGACAGTAGGGAACATCAAAAAATTATTGATGGCATTAAGAAAGCATTTGATGCAGCAGGAGAAAAATGGTTCGTGTCAAAGCTTTACGTCGGAGATTACATGAATTATGACAACCCTCGACTGGTTGTTGACCGGAAACAAAATCTTTCTGAATTATGCGGTAATGTATGCCAACAACATGAAAGATTCCGTGCTGAGATTATCCGGGCAAACGAAGCAGGAATAAAACTTGTGTTCCTGTGTGAGCACGGAAAAGGGATTGAGAAACTGGATGATGTCCTCTGGTGGGAGAACCCCCGGGCGAAGAAAAGGGTTAAAAAGAATGGCATCTGGGTAGATCAGGAGCAGAAAGTCATGCATGGAGATGTCTTGTATAAGATTCTCTGCACGATGCAACGCAAGTATGGTGTTGAATTTCTGTTTTGCGACAAGAAAGACACTGGCAAAAGAATTTTGGAGATTCTGACAAATGGATAAAGAGACAATTAAACAGCAGAATAGCATGAGGGACGTCCTGAGCAGATATAGCATGGTTCCGAACAGAGCAGGGTTTGTTCAGTGCCCGTTTCATCCGAAAGATCGTACTGCATCCATGAAAATCTACAAAGACAGTTATTATTGCTTTGGCTGTGGTGCAACAGGTGACATATTTACATTCGTTCAGAACATGGATAATTGCGATTTTAAGACAGCTTTTACCATACTTGGGGGAACTTACCAGAAACCAGATTTCTCTTCCAGAATGGCAATATATCACCATCAGAAACAGATGAAAATGCGACAGAAGGAAGAACAAAAGAAAAAGGTTGAACTACAGGAATGTTTGTCTGATATAGATTTCTACAGGGCTATCCTTGACAGAGTGAAACCATTGTCTGACGGATGGTGTGAAGCGTGGAACAGGTTGCAACTTGCGCTATATCACCATGGATTCATAACAGGACTGGAAGAAGGTGATTAAGAGTGGAAATGATAAACAAGCTCACGAAGGATTCCATTCTGGATGAAGAAGTGTTTGACGAGATATTCAGTCAGGAAGACGAGATATACAAGGCGCGTCTTACGCTGACTCTTCTGGATAGAGCCAAGGAGCTTGGCGTAAAGAAAAAATTCGAAGATTTGCTGAAGGCTTACACAAAAGTACAGAAGCAGATAATCGAAAAAGAGAAAAACAATAGAACAGTGTCTATGCTGGACCAGTGGACTAACTTCTCTGATTGTGAATATGACAGAATGAAGTGTCTTAACTGGGTAGCAGATGATGATGGGATTAGAATATCAAATACTAATCCAGGATCGCCGGATATTATAGCTTGCTATCATCCTATTCTTCCGATTGAACGAATGAAGAATCTGGAGACTGGAGAAGAACAAATAAAGCTAATCTATAAGAGAAACAACAAATGGTCCGAGGTTATAGTACCGAAAACCATGGTTGCATCATCCACTAAAATCGTTGGCTTATCTGCGCTTGGAATTTCAGTAACATCTGAGAATGCGAAGTTTCTTGTGCGGTATCTGTCAGACGTTGAGAATGCAAATGACGATTATATCAACATTCAGTATTCATCAAGCAAAATCGGGTGGATCAGGGATTATTTTCTTCCCTATGACAAGGATATTGTATTCGATGGAGATATGAGGTTCCGACAACTATACGAAAGCATCAGCGTAGGTGGTAGCAGAACAGAATGGTATGAACACGTGAAGAAGGTTCGCGCTACTGGAAGAATAGAGCCGAAAATCATGCTGGCTGCAAGTTTCGCTAGTATTCTAATCAAACTGGTCGGTGCCCTTCCATTTTTCGTAGACCTCTGGGGAGAAACTGAGGGTGGCAAGACTGTGACGCTTATGTTAGGAGCTTCCGTATGGGCAAATCCAGGCGAATCAAGGTACATAGGAGACTTCAAGACAACAGATGTGGCTCTGGAAGCAAAGTCCGATATGCTCAACAATCTTCCACTAATTCTGGATGATACTTCCAAGGTATCTGCCAAGATCAGGGATAACTTCGAGGGTATCGTGTACGACTTGTGCTCTGGCAAAGGAAAGAGCCGTTCTAATAAGGAACTGGGTGTCAACCGGGAGAACCGCTGGCAGAACTGCATTCTGACCAATGGTGAGCGTCCGCTTGCAGGATATGTCAGCCAAGGCGGAGCAATTAACCGAATTATTGAGGTTGAGTGTTCTGAAAAGATATTTGATGATCCGCAGCTTACCGCAGATACCCTTAAAAAGAACTACGGGCACGCTGGAATCGATTTTGTAAATGTAGTTAAGGAAATGTCCATCGACGATATAAAAGCCCTACAAAAGCACTATCAGGGGCTTATACAGGATGATGACAAGATGCAGAAGCAAAGTATATCTATGAGCATCATTTTGGCAGCAGATAAGATTGCGACAGATCAGTTATTCCATGATGGCCAGTACATTGACATCGAGACAGCAAAGAGTCTTCTGACAGAGAAAGAGATGGTTTCTGAAAATGAACGTGCTTACTGGTTCGTGGTTGACAAAATCGCTATGAATGGAATTAAATTCGATGATAACCCGGATGTCAAGACAGAAAGATGGGGAGTTATTGACAATGATCCGGCAGAGAAAACGTCAACCGCAATAATCTATAGCGCAGCGTTTGACGATCTGTGCAAAATTGGAAGATTCTCCAGAAAGGCATTCTTGTCATGGGCTGTTAAGAAGGGACTTGTGGAAACCGACAGCAGGGGTTATCCGACCAAAGCAAAGAAACTGGACGGAATTGTCACCAAATGTGTGTTCTTGAAAATTGTAGATGAAATTCCAAAAGGATTCGTGAATTGCAATGATGATTTTGAGATTACGGACGATATTGTGTTTGATTAATAAACAATTCGTTCAAGAGGTAACCGGGTAACCTAGGTAACCTTTGATTCTGTATATATATATTTGAGTATTTATATGCACATATTGAGTATAAAAGTTTCCCTATATGAGAAAGTCAGGGTTACTCGGTTACTCGGTTACTATGCAGTAAAATCAATGGTTTGCGGATTTTTGAACGGTTACGTTTCGGTTACTGACGGTTACTTATATTATATACCTAATATATATAATATATAATAATTTTTAAAAATTAAAAGAGCGTATACAGTGTGCAGAATATTGTATACAAAAAAGGATGTGAGGAATTGAAACTAGAAGCTAAAGATATTCCGATCATGCACAAGTTCATGCCGGAGTTTTGGAAGACAATAAAAGAATTTTATGGAATCGAAGATAACGATGAATACTGGCACGCATTGACAGAAAGAGCAAACGAACTTCGCGAAGTGTATCCAGACAGTCTGGTTGACTATCTAACAATGGCTTTTGTCAAATGGGCTGATGATACTCACAGAAAGGAGCGTGCGAGAAATGCCGTATAACACAGCGAGAAAGTACTATGAAGGTATCCAGACAAGGAAAGATATATATCTGTACATCATAAGATACTTGAAAGAGCATGATTATCCGCCAAGCATTCCAGAAATCGCAGCAGGTCTGAGCATATCTAGCCATACCGTGCAGAATCATTTCGGTGAATTACTGGAAAGTGGCTTACTTGAGACGGACAACCCCGGCACGCCGCGAGCGTACCGAGTGACAGGATATAAGTTCAGAAAGGTAAAAGAAAAATGAGTAGCAAGTTAAAAGTCAAGAAAAAGACCAGATTTCCTGTTCAGACCCCTAATCAGGCGGCTCAGGCATTTGGGCGTTCAATGCAGATCTGTTATAGACAGATAAAAGACGTAGAGCAGCAAGCCTACGAGGATGGATTCACTGTTGGCGAGGATTGGAGTAATACGATCAACACTGTTACAACGATGATGGCTCTGAGACGCTTATATGGCTTTTCCACGAAACGTTTACTCACAGTCGTACAAACTGCCAATGAATACGTTAAAATGGCAAATAGGGGTGAAATGAGCGTTCTGAGCATGATGCAGGACATTGAAGAGAACACAGATGTAAGATTCGATGAGATGAATAAGAATCTGGTTAAGAAGATGGGAGTTTAAAATGAAATTTATAGATTTTTTCGCAGGAATCGGAGGATTTCGTAGGGGAATGGAATTGGCGGGGCATGAATGCGTTGGTTTTTGCGAATTCGATAAATTTGCTACTGCGAGTTACATCTCAATGCACTTACTGACAGAAGAGCAGCGAAAGACATTGGAAGACATTCCTATCAAGAAAAGACAGAAAGAAATATTAAAGGAGGAATACAGAAATGGAGAATGGTATGCAAATGACATTCGAAGAGTGTATGCCGGAGACATTCCCAAAGCAGACTGTTGGTGCTTCGGATTTCCATGTCAAGATATCTCAGTTGCAGGAAAGCAAGCCGGATTTCAAGGAAACCGTTCAAGCCTGTTTTTCAGAGTTATGTACCTTGTCGGACAACTCAAAGAAGAAGATAAACCCACTTACCTTTTCATTGAGAACGTTAAAAATCTGCTTAGTGTTAATGGAGGATGGGATTTCGCCAGACTGCTCATTGAAATGGAACAGTGGGGGTATGATGCAGAATGGCAGGTGCTCAACTCCAAAGATTTCGGAGTACCGCAAAACCGGGAAAGATGTTTTATTATCGGACATCTTAGAGGGAGAAGTACCTCAAAAATATTTCCTATCGAAGGAACAGACGGAAAAAATAGTGTTTCGTTAAATCTTTTTGGTTGTCTTAATGGCAGAAATTCACAGCGAGATAGAGTTTATAGCGATGATGGATTAGCTCCAACAATCAGTACGAAGCCAGGAGAAAATACAGAACCCAAAGTATCCATATTATTTGATACAAGTTATATTGGCCAAGATGGAAAAGCACGCATATATGAAAATATTTGTCCAACACTAACAAGCAGAGATTATAAAGAGCCTAGAAGTGTCGGAGTAGTATGCAATGTGAACCCGTCAGGAAAAGGAATGAACGGAAATGTGTATGATTCGACTGGCTTAAGCCCTACTTTAACAACAAATAAAGGAGAGGGAAATAAGATTGTAATCCCAGTATTGACACCAGATCGTATAGAAAAACGTCAGAATGGAAGAAGATTCAAAGAAAATGGTGAACCAATGTTCACATTAACATCTCAGGATAGACACGGGGTCGCAATTGATCCGCTCGGAGTATTGCGTAACGTTCGCACAGAATATGGAAAAGAAGTTGCCAACACACTCGACACGAGTTGCAATCAAGGAATATTTGTGCAGGTATCGGAAGAATTAACGGTATATGCAGTGTGGTACGAAAAATATCAGTGTTACATAGCAATCCGGAAGCTGACACCGAAAGAATGTTTTCGGCTGCAAGGTTGGTCGGATGATTATTTTGAAAAGGCTCAGTTTGTTAATTCTGACAGCCAGTTATACAAACAGGCAGGAAACGGCGTAACAGTGACAGTTATAGAAGCCATATCAAGAAAAATGAACGTAAATCTAAATTGATAGCGTGTCAGTTACTTACATGGGGAAAGTGAAGGTGAAAATGGAGAAATTAAAACCTTGTCCGTTTTGCGGAAAAGAGATAGATACAGAGAAAAATGTATACATTCCAGAAAGAGACTGGGCACCGTCTTTTTACGATCCTGACAGTGGGGGAAATCCAATAGCCATTCACTGTGAATGCGGATTAACATTTTGCACAGACACATGGGATTGGAAGGAAGCTATTGAAATATGGAATAAAAGAGTAAACAAGGAGGACGAAAAATGAAATTATATTTCTACATTTTGGACAGAGACAGAAAAACAGATGAATGGAATCTTCGTCTTGAAGAATGTGAAGTAACAGAAAAGCCGAAGACATATAAACCAGTAACTAAATTTCCTGACGGAATCTACGCTTCGTTTATAAGAAAAGAATCAATAGGTAATTTCATTAATGAATACAGCAAAGCGGTTGTTCTGGATGCACCTGATTATGAAAAAGTAAAAGAAATGTTTTTTAAAAAATACGACAGCGAGTTAGATGCACTTAGAAAAAGAATTAATCTCTACGAAAAGCTCAAATCAGCGGTTGAAGATTACAAGGAGGACGCAAAATGTTAATCAGAAGTCAGAATAAAGAGGTATTAGTTAATTTTAATGTATCAGCTGGTATCGAAATTGCAGAAGGGGCTACAAAAACAGTTGTAACATCATATATCACTGGATGCAGTTATTTACTCGGAGAATATTCCACCAAAGCAAAAGCCATGAAAGTACTGGATATGATTCAGGAAGCCTATGTAAATGGACATATTGATTATCAGATGCCAGCGGACAGTGAGGTGGTAGTATGATTACATTCTTATTAGGATTCGCCCTTGGAACCATATTCGGAGCGGCTGGTCTTGTATGCGTAGCGATTATGTACGATAAGCATCATCCAGATGAATGAAACAGTTGAAATTGTGAAAGGTGGTGGAGTTGAATGAGTAGATTAATTGACGCTGATAAATTAATTCAAGAAATGAGCGAATGGTATTGGGATAAAGAAAAGCAGAAAGCTGCGGAAAATGATGTTTCTCCGATGGATTTATTTACACATCTTGCAATTACAACTGTTCAAGAACAGCCGACAGCTTTTGACTTGGACAAAGTTATGGAACAATTGGAAGATAGAAGCACACTGGCAAGACCAGTAGGGTGGTCTAAAGCATATGAAATTATAATGCTGAAAGATGCAATCGAGATCGTGAAAGGCGGTGGAGTTGAATGAGAGAAGTTCTTTTTAAGGCAAAGAGAGTCAAAAATGGAGAATGGATAGAAGGGAGCCTCATAGATCTGGATATTGACAGTGGATATTACTATATCGTTCCGCCGTATAAAGGAGCGAGTACATTGCCAATCGGATTTTTGATAACAGACGGAATGGAATTGGTTATTCCAGAAACCCTCTGCCAGTTCACGGGACTTTGCGACAAGAATGGGAAGAAAATTTGGGAAAATGATATTCTGATGGCACACTTGGACGAATCCTACCCAGAGGATGCGACATATGAAACTGTTGAATGGGGCGTTGCAGGATGGGTAGGACACGAAATTGGTAGCACGGATAAAGAATATCTTAATAAGTTTGATCTGGAACATTATGAAGTAGTTGGAAACATTTTCGACAATAAAGAATTATTACAGGAGGAACACTGATGCAAAGAGAATTTATTTGCGGTGACTGTATGAATTTTCTCCCGGACTTTCCAGATAATTACTTCGATGTGGCAGTTGTAGACCCACCATACGGAATCAAAGAACACGGCGGTAAGAATCGTAGTAAATATGTAAAGCAGAAAAATGGAAGTTCCATTTATGTTCCTGATGGCGGCTATAAGAATTATGGTTGGGATAATAAACCGCCAGATCGAGAGTATTTTAAACAGCTATTCAGAGTATCAAAGAATCAGATTATCTGGGGATGTAATTACTTTGATTACCCAATGGCAGGTGGCTTGATAATCTGGGATAAATGCAATGATGGTTCAGATCAATCAGACGCAGAAGTTGCTTACTGCAGTCTTACAAGAAGGGTTGACATTTTCCGCTATATGTGGAGAGGAATGTTTCAAGGAAAATCAATAATTGAAGGAACAATACAGCAGGGCAACAAAAGGCTGAACGAAAAGCGAATCCACCCAACCCAAAAGCCTGTAAATTTATATCGTTGGATATGTCAGAAATATCTGCAGAAAGGAATGAAGATTCTTGATACCCATGTGGGGAGCGGAAGTTCATTGATTGCCTATGAAGAATGTGGGCTTGAATATGTCGGGTATGAAATTAATGAAGATTATTACGATTCAGCTCAAAAACGGTTGAACGAGTTCAAATCACAATTAACATTATTTGATTTAGGAATGGAGGTGCCGGAATGAGTAAATCAGTATTAGTGATTGATACACCAAAAAGCTGTTACAACTGTCCGTTTGGAACTGAATATTACGATATTTATATCTATAAGGGGAATTGTGAATTAGCTGAACATTTAGGAAAAATCATGACGTTGCTAACAGAAGAATACTACGGCTTTGAAAGTAAATCAAGACCCGAATGGTGTCCGTTGAAGCCACTGCCGGAGAAAAAGGAGTATATCGTTCCGAATGACAATGTAGAATCACAAAAAGATATTATTGCGGTTGGTTGGAATGCCTGCTTGAGAAAAATTACAGAAACAAGCGATGAAAACGAGCGATAAAAAGTAAGCGATAAGAGGTGGAGTAGATGGAGAGATTAACAGAAAAGCAACGACATATTTTACAACAAAAGCTTTGTGATATGAAAAGACGTTGCTATAATCCAGAAGAAAAATTTTATAAAGATTATGGTGGACGTGGCATTAAAGTTTGTGACGAGTGGATGGATAAAAAAGAAGGACATGGCAATTTCCAAAAATGGGCAGTTGAAAATGGATGGGAAGAAGGGCGCAGCATTGATCGAATAGACGTAAATGGAAATTACGAACCTAGTAATTGTCGGTGGGCAACACCAGAAGAACAGGCGAACAATAGAAGAAATAATAATTATGTAACGATAAACGGGGTAACAAAAACAACTTCTGAATGGGCAAGACAAATTGGAATTTCACAAAATGCTTTTACAGGCAGAATCAATAGTGGATGGACGGGAGAAGAATTATTAAAGCCCAAATTTAAGCCTTTAAAAATGTCTAAAGCAGAAATGGCAAAAGAAATTAGAGCGTGGAGAAACTTAGAAGAACAGGGCTTGCTTGTGAGATTGCCGTGTAAGGTTGGAGATACGGTATGGGATAACGATTTTGGATATCCGGAACCGTATGAAATAAAAGCATTTTCATATGGATATTGCGATAGTTATGTTGAGCCAGATATAGAAGATCAAATTATATTTTACTATGAAAATTATAGTGGTTCAATAGCAGTAGCTTTTCCAATGAGTGAGCTTGGCAAAACCGTATTCCTCACTCGTGAAGAAGCTGAGAATAAGTTGGAGGAGATGAAACATGAATAACAAACCCACACCAGACATAACGCCAAACCTTGCTATATCAGCATACCGCGTATTGCAGCAATATTGTACTGGACAGCCAGTGGATTGCAAAGGCTGCGGATTCTATGAACGCTGTCCGGAATGTTTTCAAGGCGTACCATGTGACTGGAACTTGAATGAAGAAGGTGAAGTAAATGAAGCTGAGAAATGCGACGTTGATTGATTACGGAGTGCCGCCGGATGATATACCGACATTACAAAGTCACTTGCGGAATCTTAGTGAGAGCGATAAATATAATCTGTTACAGGTATCTATCAAATATGCGCCCGGCATCGAATCACAAATCTATGACAGCATCGTGAACAGTATTGGTTATCGGACAATGGAGAAGATCAGGACAGTTCCTGCAACAGAGAATGACTTTTACGGATACAAACGCAAGGTCATGGCGGAATACTATCATCTGGCCAAATTGATTGGCAGACTTTAAAAAACTTAAAAATTTATAAAAGTGGTAGAGAGCTATGTACGCCCTAGTATGGTATTATAGTATATATAACTATAACTATGCTAGGGCGTTTTAATTCAGAAAGGATATGATTGGATGTTAATAGGATGGCAAACGAGGAAAATTTAAAACCTTTTAAACCTGGTCGAAGCAGTGAGGAAGCAGTGAAAAACGGCCAAAAAGGCGGCATTGCTTCTGGTCAGTCTCGCCGTCAAAAGAAAACCCTTTCTGAATTAGCAAAAATGATAGCTGAGAACCCTGCTCCGACTGCTGCAAAGAAGAAACTCACAAAAATGGGAATATCTGATGAGGATGCAAATAACAATGCCTGTATTGTAGCTGCCGTATATAATAAAGCCATCAAAGGAAATATGCAGGCAGTGGACAAATGGGAACAGTTGGTAGCCGTATCAAAATCAGACGAAAGCAAATATGAGCTTCCTGCCAGAGTACTTGGTAAGGCATTCGTGGATATTAACCGGCAAATCAAGCCTAATATCGAATATGTATTCGAGGGTGGTCGAGGCGGTCTGAAATCTTCATTCGTAGCTTTTAAGATTGTTGAACTTATTAAGAACAATCCTCAGATGCACGCCTGCATTACAAGACAGGTGGCCGGTACTCTGAAAGATTCCGTATATGCTAACATGAAATGGGCTATCAACGAACTTGGACTGATGGAAGAATTTGAATGTAAGGTGTCGCCGCTTGAAATCAAATATATTAAGACGGGGCAGACAATATACTTCCGTGGTCTGGACGATGAAACCAAGCTGAAATCCATTAAGCCGGAATTTGGCTACATTGGAATCCTCTGGAAAGAGGAAAAAGATCAAATGAAGGGAGATGCTCAGGAACGTTCTGTTAATCAGTCAGTGCTTCGTGGTGGCGACGAGTCCTATGATTTTTCATCGTATAACCCACCAAAATCAAAATCAAACTGGGTAAACAGGATTAAGCTCATGCCTAACCCAAAAAGAGTTATCCATCATTCGAGTTATCTGGAAGCTCCGGCGGAGTGGCTCGGACAGAAGTTTATTGACGATGCAGCACATCTGAAAGAAATCAATCCAGAAGCCTATGAACATGAATACCTGGGTGTCCCGAATGGTGACGGCGGAAACGTATTTGAGTATCTGGAAATCAGAGATATTACAGACGAAGAGATCAGCCACATGGACCGCATTTTCGCTGGTGTAGATTATGGATGGTACCCGGATGCCTTCTGCTATCTCCGAACTTATTATGATTCTGCCAGAGAGAAGATATATCTGATTGACGAGCTGTATGTAAATAAATGGAGCAACTCTAAGACTGCTGATTGGATCAAGAAAAAAGGCTATGACGATTACACAATGATATGTGATTCTGCGGAACCTAAGTCTGTGAATGACTTCCGGGATGCCGGACTTCCTGCAAGAGGAGCAATCAAAGGACCGGGAAGTATCGAGTATGGTTTCAAATTCTTACAGACAAAGACTATAGTCATTGACCCGAAGCGAACACCGAACGCATATAAAGAAATCACAGAATATGAGTACGATCGGGACAAAGAGGGAAATGTAATAAGTGGTTATCCTGACGGAGATGATCATGCAATCTCGGCACTTAGATATGCTTATGAGCCGTTGTTTAACAGGAGAGGTTACAGTGCATAATGGGACTTATAACAACACTAAAAAGGTGGTTTAATATGATATTCAAAAAACAAGCCGAAGAGGACTTCAACATTCAGGCAGCAGAATTTCCAGAGATGGAATCGCTGATTAACCGGTGTGCGAACATTTACAGAGGTACGCCGGAATGGCTGGATGATAAGAATAATATCAAGACGATCAATTTTGCTAAATCTGTCTGCTCAGAAACAGCTCGGCTCGCAACGCTGGCGATCGGCATTCAGATAGACGGTTCTGCAAGGGCTACGTGGCTACAGGAACAGATCGACAAGGTATATTTTCAAATCCGTCACTGGGTAGAATATGGCTGTGCTTATGGAACAGTATTTATTAAGCCAAATGGTGAAAGCATTGACGTATTTACTCCGGCAGATGTGATGATCGTGGACTATGATAATCAGGAAATTAAGGGAATCATATTCAAGGATTCTTATACTGTTGGACGGAAATACTATACACGGCTTGAATATCATAGATTTGTCGAGACCACTGTGGATGGCGTGACAACCTATCCGTACTACGTTTCCAATAGAGCCTACATATCAAAAACTCCTCAGAGCATCGGAGATAAAATTGACCTTAAACAGACCAAGTGGGCTGACCTCATGGCAGATACACCGCCGATTCTCAAGGCAAACGGCGAGAAGCTGGACGGACCGTTGTATGGAATGCTGCGGACGCCACAGGCGAACAATGTGGACATCAGTACACCACTTGGCTTACCGATATTTGCCGAAGCTATCGAGGAGTTAAAAGACCTCGATATTGCATACAGCAGAAACGCCGGAGAGATTTTTGATTCTCAGAAGATTGTTCTGGCAGATGATAGACTGCTGATGCCAAACGGCACGCCTGTATCAGCTATGTCGCCACAGGGTATGGAGAACAGGCGAAATGAAATGAACTTACCGCACTTTGTCAAGAATGTATTCGGACAGGATGAAAAAGAGTTTTATCAAGAAATCAATCCGCAACTCAACACAGATACCCGTATAGCCGGTATAAATGCCCTTTTAAGCCAGTTGGGATATAAGATTGGATTCTCCAACGGATACTTTGTTTTCAACGAATCTAGCGGCATTCAGACAGCCACAGGAGTAGAAGCAGAACAGCAGAGGACAGTGCAATTCATTAAAGACGTGAGGGACAAACTGGAATCCTGTCTTGACGAAGTTATTTACGCATTGAACGTTTACGCTGACCTGTACGGGCTTGCGCCCGTTGGAACTTATGAAGTCAATTATGATTTTGGAGACATTCTCTATGTAAGAGAAAACGACCGTGCAAGATGGTGGCAGTATGTGACTACTGGCAAGGTTCCGGCATGGTTGTATTTCGTGAAATTTGAGGGAATGACTGAGGAAGAAGCAAAAGCAATGGTCAAAGAAGCTCAGCCAGACGAGCCAAAACTATTCGGAGAGGAGTAAAAAGATGGCAGATAAACCAGTAACAAGGGAAGAAAAATATCTTGCGTACTTGACGGGTGATTATAAAGGCGAACTCCCGAAGCCAATCACGAGAAAAGAGAAGTATTTATACGAATTATGCTTAAAAGGAATTGGCGGCGAAATCTCGCCGGAAGAAATCAAAGCCGCGGTAAATGAGTACCTCGAGAAGAATCCGGTCAAGCCCGGAGCCACGACAGAACAGGCACAGCAGATTGAGCAGAATAAAAAGGATGTTGATTCACTAAAGGAAGATTTATCAAACAAAATCACAAAGTTCTATGCATCGAATCAGGGTGAAACTCATATTACTGATTCTGACAATGGCAAGATTCAAGATATGATGATATATGGCAAATCATCACAGGATGGAACACCAACGCCAGAGAATCCAGTTGAGATTAAGAGCGTGGTGAATCCTACAGTTAAAGTAACAAATGAAGATGGATTAAAGGTTCAATCTGTTACGCTTAACAATATCACCCTTAACGCAATTCCAGTTTCAAGTGGTGGTAACGTCACAATCGACGGAAAGCAGTATATTGCGGATTACGTGGATGTGGAGAGGGGAAAGTATGTTCAAATGATACAGACAGACAAAGTTCAAAGCAACATAACGTGGAACATCCAGAAGCAACAAGAAGGGTATTCGCTTGGGTATACAGGTTTATACAAAAATGGTATACCAACAAATAAACCCGGAATGGAGAAGACATGGAAAAGCAATGTAGGAGATTCGTCGGGTATATGGAGTAATGCTTTTTCGTTTGGACGAAGTGCTGTATTCTGGATTGTCCCATACAAGAATGACGGAAATATTACATCGAACGATATTAATGCATGGCTTGTGGAGCATCCAATGGATATAATGTATCCACTTGTAGAGCCCATCGAAACCGACCTAACACCAGAAGAGAATGAAGCGTTTAAGGCACTTGTCACCAACTACCCAGTAACCAACATCAGCGTCACATCCGACCAGTTAGACGGATATACAGTATTTAACTATCCGATTAGTATGGCTAATGGATGGAACTATGTAAAACAGCAGTTAAACGACAACCGAGATTATATCTATGATATGGACTTACAATCAGCAGAAGCCTATGTCAACAGTGAATACGCAGTAGCACTTACAGAATTGGAGGTGTGATTATGTTATATAGAACATTACTGAAACTTAAAGAAAGAAATGGACTGACAGATGATTTGAAAAATAAGATTGATATTTTCTTTGCAACGGGAAGGATTACAGAGGAACAGTACAATGAGCTGATGGATGTTAATAAGGAAGAAGAACCGAAATCAGTAACTAATTAACTAAAGGAAGCTTTAGTTAACCAACAAAAAACCAAAACATGTACCACGACTTTTGACGAAAGAGGTGATATACTATGCTTAGTCCTGAATATTTACGCCGGATAACAGAGGGCAGCGAACAGATTGCGGAAGAACTGCATCAGTATATCATATTCGAGATCGTGTCAAGGATGATGGCAAGAATTGGCAGAGGTGAGGATTATATTCTGACCAATGCTGATGCGTGGAGAATCAGAACGCTACAGGAATCCGGCGAACTGCTAGAGGACATTCTAGCGGAATTATCCAGATACACTAAACGTGAACAGCAGGAACTTCTTGAAGCGTTTGAAGATGCCGGAATCACTGCGATGGACTACGATGATAAGGTATATAAGGCGGCAGGATTAAGCCCTGTACCGCTCGAACAATCCCCGGCTATGATAAGGCTCATGGAACGGAATATGCTTGCGACTATGGGTGAGTGGAAGAACTTCACGAGAACAACTGCAAGTGCCGCTCAGAGGCTTTATATTGATCAATGCGACCTTGCATACAATCATGTAATGACTGGGGCAGTTGGATATACGCAAGCCATCAAAGAAGCAGTTAATAACGTTGTGAGTGATGGTGTTACTGTCACATATCCATCCGGCAGAAAAGATACAATTGAAACAGCGGTTGCACGCTCTGTCAGAACTGGCGTGGCTCAGGCTACTGGAGATATATCCCTCAAACGCATGGAAGAAATGGGCTGGGATTTAGTTCTGGTCAGTGCTCACATGGGAGCCAGAACAGGTGACGGCGGTGAGAACCCGGGAAATCACTCATGGTGGCAAGGCAAGATATACTCTCGTTCTGGCAAGAGTAAGAAATTTCCGCCGTTCTCATTGACCGGATACGGAACGGCAAGTGGACTGTCAGGGGTCAACTGTCGGCATAGTTTTGGGGCAAGCGACGGAGAATTTAATCCTTATGCAGGATTATCAGCACAGGACAAAGCCAACAAAGATAAACAGTACGAAAAAGAACAACGACAACGTACTTATGAGCGGAGAATTCGCAAAACAAAGAGAGAGGTTCTTGGACTACAAGCAGGAGTTGACAATGCACCAAATGAAAAGGCAAGGTTCGCACTCCAACAAGATCTTGACCGGAAGTCTTATCTTTTGCAGAAACAAAATGCTGCATACAAAGATTACTGCAAGCAGAACGACCTGAAGGAACTGAAAGACCGGCTCATGATCGCTAAGTGGAATCGTCAGAACGCCGCAAAAGCCAGAGGAGCGGCAAAACGATATAAGACAGCAAAGGGGATTGACTGATGGATAGATGGGAATATTTCAATCCTAATCCTGTTAAGGACAAGAGAACGGGAGATTGCGTTGTCCGGGCAATATGCAAGGCGACCGGATTCGACTGGGAAACAGTATTCGCCGGATTAATGGTACAGGCGTGTACTCTGTCAGATATGCCATCGGCTAATTACGTTTGGGGAGCGTATCTCTATAAGCATGGATACAGACGCAAGCTAATTGAACAGTCAGAACGATATATCTATACAGTCAACGACTTTTGCGCAGATCATCCGACAGGCACATACATTCTCTGCATAGATGGTCATGTAGTGACGGCACAGAATGGAAAATATTTCGATACATGGGATTCCGGAAATGAGATCCCGGTATATTACTGGGAAAAGGAGAATAAATGAGCATATCAGAATTTGTACAGATTTTTCTCTCTATCTGCGGAGGGGTGTCCATTGTTGGAGGGGCGGCAGCTGTAATCTTTAAGTGGATTACTCCAGCATTCCGACTTAATAAACGAGTAGAGACACTGGAAGAACATGACAAACGAGATTACGAGAGCCTTCGGAGAATCGCAGAACGAGATTCATTAATTCTGGAAGTGTTATCAACCATGTTGGACAGTCAGATTAGTGGAAATAACGTCGAAGAATTAAAAAAAACAAAACAGAAGCTTACAAATTATCTTGCACAGAATCAGCGCTAATTGCATTAATAAGAGGTATGCTCATGAAATTATATGTATTCACAAAGAAAGACATAGACAGATTCTTAATAGAGTGTAATTTTACACCGGATGAAGAAATGCTGTTCCGGCTGAGATGTAAGGAATATACACTCGAATACTGCGCTGAACAGATGAACGTGAGTATATCCACGGCGAAGCGGTTAAGCCGGAGGGTGAACAATAAAATAATTAAAGTGTGCTGATACTTTTTAGACACTAATTAGAGCCAGAAACGAACTGTTTCCGGTTCTTTTTTTATGCAAAAATATAATCAGAAAGGCGGTGCATAAGATGGCATTATATAACAATCCTTATCAATATAGCTTCGGCGTTCCGGGACAGATGAATCAGTTCCAGCAGCAGCCTGTCCAGATGTCAGCTCAACCAGTACAGCAACCCCAACAGAACAACAATGGCATCCTGTGGGTATCTGGCGAAGTTGGTGCAAAATCCTATCTGGTAGCACCCGGCACAAGCGTCCTGCTGATGGACAGTGAAAGCGAAAAGTTCTACATAAAATCCACAGACGTTTCTGGTATGCCACAGCCATTACGGACATTTGAATACCATGAAATAGGCACTCAGATGCCACCTAAACAGCCTGCTCAGAACATGGACAATAAATATGTCACCAGACAGGAATATGACGATTTAAAGGCCAAATGTGACGCTATAGCAAGTCGATTAAATTCTTTTTCTGAACCTGTTAGGGCTAATACCGCACAGGAATCAGCAGTCAAGGGAGGAAATGCAGATGAGTAATCCATTATTTAACGCGCTTGGTGGTGGGATGCCGCAGGGAAACGGGCCAATGCAGATGATACAGCAGTTTATGCAGTTTAAACAGAATTTTAAGGGAGACCCGAAAGCAGAAGTTGAGAAGATGTTACAGTCCGGACGGATTTCTCAGCAACAGCTTAATCAGGTTCAGCAGATGGCGGGACAATTTCAACACATGTTAAAAGGAATAAAATAGTACATTACAATCTGGCCAGATTGATGTAAATACACAAAAAGGAGATTATAACTATGGATGGAAATTTAACAGCATCAGACGTTGCTCTTTTAACTGGAAACGGTAGAAATAATGACGGCATGTTTGGTGGAGATGGTAGCTGGTGGATTATTGTTTTATTCATTTTTGCTTTCTTCGGATGGGGAAACAACGGATGGGGCAATAATGGCAATGGTGGCGGATATGCAGCCACAGCAGCTACCCAGGCAGACATTCAGAGAGGTTTCGACAATTCCGCTGTGATTAGCAAACTTGACGGAATCAACAACGGTCTCTGTGATGGATTCTATGCAGTGAACAACGGTATGCTTACCGGATTCAATGGCATCAACACAAACATCATGCAGACTGGCTATGGCATCCAGCAGGCAATCAATGCTGACACTGTAGCGAATATGCAGAATACAAACGCATTGCAGTCTCAGTTAGCTCAGTGCTGCTGTGACAACAGGGAAGGACAGGCTCAGATCAGATATGATATGGCTACCAACACTTGTGCAATCCAGAACACCATGAATAGCAACACAAGAGACATTATCGACAGCCAGAATGCAGGGACAAGAGCCATTCTTGACTATCTTTGCAATGAAAAGATTTCTAGCTTGCAGGCTGAAAACAATGACCTCAGACGTGCCGCTTCTCAGGATCGCCAGTCCGCACTTCTCACAACTGCAATGGCTTCTCAGACACAGCAGCTCATTAATGCGATCAATCCGGCACCGATTCCGGCATATCAGGTTCCTAACCCGAACACATATTACGGATGTGGATGCAACACTGGATGTAATTGCTGATAACTTCATATGAGAGTATCTTTCGATTGATTCGAATGTCGGCTTATGCCGTATTACACAGAGGGGCAGGTCGAAACCTGTCCTTTTGTGATATGAAAGGAGTATTTTTATGGCAGAATTTACAAGTGTAGCTGCTCAGACTGTAGCAGCAAATGGAAACGTAGTATTTTCAAATACAGCAGTTAAGGGTTCTAACTGCATTCAGCACAGAGAGGGAAGCGGAATCATCACTCTAAGAGGACTGACTAACCAGTGTAAAGCGAGATTCTTCGTGGATTTTTCTGGTAATATCGCAATTCCAACAGGCGGTACTGTCGGAGCTATTTCTCTGGCAATTGCAATCTCTGGTGAGCCGGTTCTTTCTTCCCAGATGATTTCCACACCGGCAGCAGTAAATCAGTACAATAATGTGTCCTCTGGCATCTATATTGATGTGCCTCGCGGATGCTGCGTTAATATCGCGGTAGAAAACACAAGCGATCAGGCTATTTCTGTTGCGAACGCGAACATTGTTGTGACCAGAGAAGCGTAGGAGGTGTGATTATGAGAGATATTAAAGACTTATGCGCAAGAATCGAAGACGAGCTGTCCAAAATTGCTGATAATGGGCTGACCACTGGGAACTTGGAAATGACATACAAACTGATTGATATGTACAAAGATGTCAAGAATACGCAGTACTGGGATAAGAAAGTAGAGTACTACAACACTGTCCTTGATGAGATGCGTGGCGGATACAATGACGATTACAGTGAACGTGGAAGAAAGCGTGACAGCATGGGGAGATACAGCTCAAATGATGGCAGAATGATGCCGGATTACGACAGGGGTAATTCTTATGCCAGAAGGGGTGAACATTATGTCAGAGGGCATTACAGCCGCTCTGATGGGCGAGATGCTTATGACGATTACATGACGCAGAAACAGAGCTATCGTTCCGGCAAGTCTGAGGACTGCAAAAGAAAGATGCTTGCCGCTCTGGAAGAACATCTTGACGAACTCACAACAGAAATGAGTGATATGTCAAAGGATGCAGAATGCCGGGAAGAACGTGATCTTGTCAAGAGATATGTAGAAAAGCTCCGTGATATGCTCTAAAAACACAAAAGTGGTAGAGAGGTAGTTGAAAGAAATCTGTTATAATGTAATTGTGCAGCAGGAAGCACAAATAAAACGGTTGTTTTTGACATTTTCGTTTTAATCCTCCTTTCTTTAACTTTTGTAGCTGGTGCGCACGCTTTAATGGAAAGTTAAACAGGTTCGAATCCTGTCGTGCGTATTTGTCATCTGGCACGCAAGATGGCGCACCTCCTTGATTAAGGTTTTTGTTATTCATACTTTTCTTTTTAAAAAAAGAAATAAATATCCGAAACAACTCGTGGCAGGCATGACACGTTAAACACCTTGCTAACCCGGGAATCCGGGTTATGTGGAATGTACGCTAGTGGAAAACTGACAGAGTCGCGCTCTGGTCTCCGGTTCGATTCCGGGCGTTCTGCTCCAATCCGCTTAGAGTTAAGCTGTTTGTATACAGGTGGCCTATGTCTCAGGTGGATTTACGCTATAGCGAAAGAAGTGAAATTCACCCCAGTTTCTTTTCAGAAGGCTGGCCGTTATAGGCGGTACGGAATGTAGCTCAGTGGTAGAGCAATGGCATTGTAAGCTATGTGCCGTAGGTTCGATTCCTGCCTTTCCGATTACCTCGCCAGTGGTCTAACTGGCTTAATCCATTTACCTGCGGCGGCAGGTCAATAAACACGACCAGGAGGATGTTATGCAGAAACTTATTGATACATTAAAATCATTTGGAATTGAAATCCCGGAGGATAAACAGGCAGATGTAAAGAAAGCACTTTCTGAGAATTACAAGAATACAAAGGAAGTGGCGAAAACTCTGTCGAAAGTCGAGGGTGAACGCGATAACTGGAAAGAACGCGCTGAGACAGCAGAGGAAACCTTAAGAGGCTTTGATGGTATCGACCCGACAAATATTAAAAGCGAGTTAGAGACTTGGAAACAGAAAGCGGCAGATGCAGAGAAAGAATTCAATGCAAAAATCTACGACCGTGATTTCTCAGATGCTCTGAAAGCGGCACTCGACGATGTTAAATTTTCAAGTGAAGCTGCAAAGAAGTCTGTTATGGCAGACATTAAAGAAGCAGGTCTTAAGCTGAAAGATGGTAAAATCCTTGGATTAAATGACCTGATCGAACAGATGAAGCAGTCTGACGCATCCGCTTTTGTAGATGAATCTCAGCAGCAGGCTCAGCAGAACCAGGCAAGATTTACCACTCACGTTGGACAGCAGCAGACACCGGGAAGCATGACAAAGAAAGATATCGAAGCGATCAAAGACCCGTCCGAGAGACAGGCTGCAATTGCTCAGAACATCCAGTTATTCCAGTGATTTTTTACACCGACTATACGACAGAGTATAGCCGCTAACCCAATGCCTTAATAATTATGGGTAGAAAGGATTTTTATATGGCAGCAAAAGCTAATCTTATTATGAATAATGATATTCAGGTCACAGCACGTGAGATTGACTTTGTAACCAGATTCGAAAGAAACTGGCAGCACTTACGTGACATTCTGGGTATCATGAGACCTATCAAAAAACAGCCGGGTGCTGTACTCAAGTCCAAATACGCAGAGGGTACTTTACAGAGTGGAAAAGTTGGTGAGGGCGAGGAGATCCCTTACAGCAAATTCGTTGTAAAAGAAAAGAACTATGCGGAAATGACTATCGAGAAGTACGCAAAGGCTGTGTCTATCGAAGCAATCAAGGATCACGGTTATGAGAACGCCGTTCAGATGACTGATGATGAATTCCTTTTCCAGCTTCAGACTGATGTTACTAGCAGATTCTATGACTATCTGAAAACCGGCACACTTACTTCCACAGAAACTACTTTTCAGATGGCTCTGGCAATGGCTAAAGGTCGGGTTGAGAACAAATTCAAACAGATGCACAGAAATGTGACTGGCGTTGTTGGATTTGCCAATATTCTGGACGTATATGAATACCTTGGAGCAGCTGAGATTTCTATTCAGAACCAGTTCGGATTCCAGTACATGAAAGATTTCATGGGCTTCAATACTATTTTCCTGTTATCCGACAGCGAGATCCCGAGAGGAACAGTTATTGCTACGCCTGTTGAGAACATTGTTCTGTACTATGTAGACCCGAACGAATCTGACTTTGCAAGAGCAGGACTTGTATACACTGTATCTGGCGAAACAAACCTGATCGGATTCCATACGCAGGGCAACTACCACACAGCAGTGTCCGAAGCGTTCGCAGTTATGGGGCTTACTCTTTTTGCGGAGTACATTGACGCAATCGCAGTAATCACCATTGATGAGACACCAACACTTGGTACTCTGACAGTAACATCTGCGGCAGGAACAGTAACTGGTGATACAAAAATCACTGTAAATCCGGCTAAGGAAAACTCCAACAACGTATACAAATACAAAGTTGCAACAGACGCAGTAACTGTTGGATATGGACAGAACCTCAGGAACTGGACTTCTTGGGACGGAAAAGCTGACATCAAGGCGGCAACCGGACAGAAGATCACAGTAGTTGAGTGCGATGGAACATACAAGGCACTGAATGCCGGAAGTGCGAGCGTAACAGCAAAATCATAAACACAGGAGGTAACTGGCATGGCTTATGCAGATTATAAATTCTATACAGAATCATTCGGCAATGTCGTGCCAGAATCCGACTTTCCACGGCTGGCAGAAAGAGCCAGTGATTTTGTGGACACAATGACATTTGACAGGTTGGTGGATGGACTGCCAGAAAATGAACGCTCACAGAAGCGCATCAAAAAGGCGGTCTGTTCATTGGCTGAATTAATGTATCAGAT
>ERZ835880.433-NODE-433-length-45358-cov-64.379533_pt1 | contig 45358 bp, 43 predicted proteins | sample MGYA00519944_ERZ835880 | MGnify/ENA primary metagenome ERZ835880 (study PRJEB31850, sample SAMEA3708787) | human gut metagenome | biome: human gut; feature: human-associated habitat; material: faeces | place: China | collected 2014 ... | reverse complement strand
CTGTAACCGGCTGATCCGTAGTCAGCTACTCTATTCAGTTGAGCTACGCGGCCATCTTGTTTTCTTTTAACGGGTGCAAAGGTACAGACTTCTTTTGAATCTACCAAATATTTGCCCTATTTTTTATTCAATAAAACGTGGATTAAATATCTGCCATCCGAGCGTAATTCCGAAATTCCAGTTCTTAGCCGGTGAGCTATAGTAATTTAGGTAGGTACTGATGGATCCGAAGGGCAACTGGGCCACAAAGGATAATTCTCCCATAAATTCCACGTTACTGAATATTTTCCCGTAATAAGCCTTCGAATTCTCGTTTTTCAGGATTGGAAATATAGGAGCAAACCCATAAAATTCGGCCCTGGCATGTATCACCGAGTTTAATTTGAAAATAGGCATGACTCCGGCACCGATAAACTGATTGGCCCGGAACGCCTCGTTATAGGTGATTTTACTGTGTGGAGTAGGGGCAAACTCTCCGCATTGCATCTTGGTGGCCGTATAGTTCTGGCTGAAATTACGCGACGAATAATACGCCTTGATATAATTTCCCAAGGAGAAATGCGATCCCAGCGAATAATAGCGTTCTATTTCATACGACAATTGCAGCCACGACTGTATATACTCATACTGCCCTTTATAAGGGTCTGTATGCGATCCGGCCCGGTAGGTCTCTTTCCCGGTATAAATCTGCGCAATCAACCGCTCCCTGCGTCCTGACGTAGCATATTGCCGGCTGTTGAGAGTATTACCGTCGAGGGCGATTGAGCCTCCGAACACCGTATATTGACTGTCATCCTTCTGGTCATTCTTGAAGTCGATGATATTGGACTGGAAATACTGATCCTGCAATTTTCCGACCCCGATTCCAAACTCCGCTTTCTGTCGGCTCAGGAAAGGGAAAGAAAGATACAGTTTCAGGTATTTCTCATACTGTTTATTGAAAACCGGTGAAGTCTCCGTCTTAAAAAGCTTTTCCTGCCGGAAATAGTCGAATGAAGAGATAGAACCCACCATCCGGAAAGAAGTCGGAAGCTGCGTAGACAGATCCAGACGAGCAGAAAGCTGCACATTGTTGTAAATCTGCCCAAGCTGCCCGTCAATGGCAATCTCCTTGGCATAATTGTTCAAGTTCTGATACGTTGCTCCCAGATAAATCTGGTTGGCACCGTTAGAACCCACATTACCTCCGATTTTGAGCGTCAGCTCATCTTCAATCTTCACCTTCATGTTCAGGTCGAACGTATGATTCCCAGGATTGTATACCGCATGCGGAATCACCTCCGAAATCATGTTGTCCGACATCAGCTGGAAATACCGTTTCCGGAGCTCTTCCAGATCAAAAATACTGTCTCCCGAAGAATAGAACACATTCTGGATATATTTAGCCTGCTGTTCGGTAGCTCCGGTGATATGAATGTCCTTGAAGTAGAATTCCGGCATTTTCTTCTTGAACACGTTCCGGTTTCTTTCAAGCACCCGATAGTCCACCCGTCGCGAGATCCTTGACTTGATGGAATCCATCAGCTGCATGGTCTTGCGGTATCCGTTGTCGTGTAGCGTCTCATATTTGTCAAAGTCCATCAGACTGACATCCGTGTACTTGAACGTCATAAGAAGTCCCAGCGAATCAGGCAGAGAATAGTCCGTTTTCTGCATTACCATGTTTTCCAGCTGACTCATGATATCTCCTTCGGTCGGCTTTCCCGGATTCGAACTGACCACACTCCCGATGATGATGTCAGGATGAAAATCGTTGATCATGACATTCACCGGAAAGTTATTGTATATTCCCCCGTCGTAGGCAAGGACAGAATCGATTTCGATAGGCTTGAACATGGCTGGAAAACTCATCGATGCCCTTACCGCATCCCCCAGGTCACCCCTGCTGAATATGATAGGCTTTTTGTTGTACACATCAGAGGCCACGCACCGGAAAGGAACAAACAACTTGTCGAAATCCCCGTCACAAGAGGCCGTAGCCTGTCCGAACAGTTCCAGAAAAGCCAGGTTCATCTGCAGCGGGTCTACCACACTGGTCGGCAGGAACTGAGTAGTCACCTTATGCAGCGGGTTTTTTAGTGAGACCCGGATATTGAGAAACTCCGGCGTAGGAGGATTCTTCTTGAAATAATAGATGTATTTCTCTTCGATGGTCCCGGCATACCAGCGCTTGAAATCTTCCGACTTCAACAACTTTTCCATATCATCGGGCGAATATCCCATTGCATACATTGATCCGACAATGGCCCCCATTGACGTACCGGCGATATAGTCGATCGGAATGTTGTTTTCTTCCAGGGCCCGGATGATACCGATGTGAGTAATACCTTTGGCACCTCCTCCACTTAAAACCAAGCCGACTTTCTGTGCCCGGGTCAGGCAAAAAGGAAACAGCAGGAAGCAGAGCAGGAGAGTGAATATCTTTGTTCTCATTTTTTATATCAATAGCTAAAAATCATGGATTTATCTATTTTCAAATATAACATAAAAATAGATAGGAGAAGCATTGTTTCTCCAGTTTTTATTGGTCGATAAGGATTTTAATCTGTGCGAAATCGCATGAACGATTATCCGGCAGCAAGCCTGCAATGGACTATATGGCCGGAAAAACGGGTTATCCGGACATATCCGGGGAGTGGTCCGCCCGGAAGTAAAACGCGGTTTACCGGCCGGGCAGGCGAGGGCTCCTGACACCGTCCCTGCGATGAAAAAAGAAAGGGATACATCCGCATACTGCCCTGTATCCCCTTATCGGTATTATCCGGCAAAAAACACATCTTCGCCGGATTATCTCTTGTAATAACTTATATCCCGTAATTTGCCGGTTCTCATAATATCCTCTACCATAAACTTATGCTCAGTCTGAGTGATGACTCCCGAATCGAGCAAAACCTTGGCTTCGACCAGCAGTTCGGTTTTCGATTTCTTCTTCCGGAACAACAGCACGATGATTGCTCCCAGTAAAGGACTGGTGAAAAATGCGATTAAAAAGCCTAGCACCGCTCCACACTCTCTCTTACTTCCCATACTGCCTACCCATAGGCACAACAGCACGTATATCAGGCCGTAGAATAAAAAAAAGACCATAGCGTTATAGTTTTTGTTTATATTTTAAATGGTTATGTGATGAATTTTCGGTAAGGATAAAAATAAATATCAATGTCAGACAAATATTCGGATAAATACTTGCGTCGGAGCAGACGAAGCGCACCTGTCCGGCCGATGTTCCCTGTTTCGGGTGAATGCTATTCGTCAGCACCGCCGTCTTTTCCGATACGTACCTGTGCAAGAAGACCGTCCAGCTGAGAAGTACGTTGCGCTACCCAGTTCCGGATGTTCCTTTCCACGGTTTGCGGCCGGACAGCTTCGGCTATTTCCATTCCCTCAGGGGTAAGACTGTCTACCCGCTGAAATCCGGCCCTCTCCAGAATTTCACTGTCACTGACCTGTCCGGCTACCAGCCATACCGGGACAGCGTGTTTTTGTGCCCTCTGGAGCACCCGTTCCGGCAACTTGCCCATAAGCGACTGTCTGTCGGCATGTCCTTCTCCCGTAATGATTACAGCCGCATTCCTGATAATTTCATCGAAACCGATCCAGTCGAGCAGCAAATCAGCCCCGGACTGTACCGTAGCCTGGAGATATTGTATGAATGCATACCCCAGTCCCCCTGCTGCCCCTGCTCCCGGTGTGAAGGCATTGTCTATTCCCAGCAACTCTGAGGAAAAAGCCGCAAACTCCCTGGCCTGCCGGTCGAGCAGTTCCACCATTTCCGGAGTAGCCCCTTTCTGCGGTCCGAATACCCGGGCTGCCCCTTCCGGTCCGTAAAGCGGATTCCGTACATCGCTGGCAAGCATGAACTGGCATCCCTTCAGACCGGCGCAATGTACCAGATCCTCTATTTTGCCACTGTCCGTCAGTTGTTCTGCCAAGGCATGGAGCATTCCTCTTCCTGCGTCACTCGTGCCGCTTCCTCCCAGACCGATGATGAATTTCCTGCACCCGTGCCGTACGGCATCCACCACCAATTCGCCCACACCGTACGTCGTGGCCTTTATCGGATTACGTTCCTGCTCGCTCATGAGTGCCAGTCCGCAGGCCTGGGCCGTCTCAATGACAGCCGTTCCGTCGGGAGTAATGCTGTATCTCGCCATCCTCTTTCGTCCCAGAGGATCTTGTACGCAGGCGGTCACATACTGGCCCTGCAAGGCCGCAGTGAACGCTTCCAGCATTCCCTCTCCTCCGTCCGACATGGGCAGTGCAACGGTTTCTACTCCTTTCTCCCTCCATATTTTAGAGAAAAGACCTTCTATTTCTGATGAAGTCAGGCAACCTTTGAATGAATCGATGGCTAAAATTACTTGCATGGCAATAGGCATTAAGTGATTGGACAGGGGATCAATTCCGGTTCAAAAATAGGCATTTCCGTCGGAACGGTCATCATGTCCCTGTGTTTATTTACGGGCAGACCGTAAAATGACCGTCGGAACAGGGAGGATGGGTCATACATGCGAGATAGAGTTTCCGGTAGGCAGGAGCAACTTTTCAGAGAGAGACGGTGGCATCTGGAAAGCAGGGAGGAACAGGGAACGGCTGAGCCAGCAGCAGTCCATATATAACCCCTATAGTCCGATGCATAAAAAGTTTGGCCAACCTGCTTATCACAAGCAAGTTGGCCGGATAGATGTAATGATTTTTATCATAGCAGACAACGGGGATTTGCTGCCTGCTCATTATGGAAAAAGGGTTATTCGAATGAACCGTAGCGGGTAGGCAGCAACTTACGGTCGCCCAGGGTATTGTCTACTCTTGCTACGTTTACCCAGAATTTATTCTCGCGGACAAACTGAACCGGATAGACAGCCTTCTCGCGGCTGTAGCTATGGTTCCATTCGTCGGCTACGGCTTCGTATTCCGGGTGAGGCGAATTGATTAGCACATTGTCCGCCTTGTCGGCTGTGCCATTCTTCACCTCTTCGATTTCCTGCCAGATCTGGAGCATGGCTTCCACGAAATTGTTCAGCTCATGCAGACTTTCACTCTCGGTAGGTTCTATCATCAGCGTACCGTGTACCGGGAAGGAGAGCGTAGGAGCGTGATAGCCATAATCCATCAGACGCTTGGCGATATCGTTCTCCGTAATACCGCTTTCTTCATGAATCTTACGGCATTCCAGAATCATTTCGTGTCCTACACGGCCTTGAGCTCCCCGGTAGACAATTCCATAGGTGTCCTTCAACGAAGCAGCCAGGTAATTGGCGTTCAGGATAGCCGTCTTGGTAGCCTGTGCCAGTCCCTCGCTTCCCATCATGCAGATATACGCATAAGTAATAGGCAGGATGCCGGCACTTCCGTACGGAGCCGCAGATACCTGATTGGTATCATTGCCGAAAATCTGATGTCCGGGGAGGAAAGGAACCAGATGGGCTGCCACACATACCGGACCTACTCCCGGGCCGCCTCCACCGTGCGGGCTGGCAAAGGTCTTGTGCAGGTTCAGGTGGCATACATCCGCTCCGATGAATCCCGGGTTGGTCAGTCCCACCTGCGCATTCATATTGGCACCGTCCATGTACACCTGTGCCCCACAACTGTGGATAATGTCACAGATCTCCCGGATACTTGTCTCGAAAATACCATGAGTAGACGGATACGTAATCATCAGAGCCGCCAGTTCTTCACGGTGACTTTCCGCCTTCTCTCTCAAGTCGTTGACATCCACGTTACCGAACTCATCACAGTTGCACGTCAGAATCTCATATCCCGCCTGAACCGCCGAAGCCGGATTGGTACCGTGAGCCGAAGCCGGAATCAGAATCAGGTTACGCTTTTCCTGACCGATGCTTTCCAGGTAACTGCGTATGATGCGCAGACCGGTATATTCGCCGGCCGCTCCGGAGTTCGGCTGAAGCGTAACTCCCTGGAATCCGGTAATCACCTTCAGCTGTTCCGAGAGATTCTCAATCAGTTTATGATAGCCCTGAGCCTGCTCCTGAGGTACCAGCGGATGCAGGTTCATCCATGCCGCATTGCTGAGCGGGAGCATTTCGGCAGCCGCATTCAGTTTCATGGTACAAGAACCCAGTGAAATCATGGAGTGAGCCAGTGAGATATCCTTTCTTTCCAGTCGCTTGAGATACCTCATCATTTCCGTTTCGGTATGATACTGACTGAATACCTCATGCGTCAGGTAGGCCGATTGTCTTTTCAGACTGCAGTCGATTTCGTCGACTTCCGTAACAGCCGGAACATCGTGTACTGCCTCTTCTGCCGCAATGCTGAAGATATTCAGCAGCAGGGTAGCATCACTTTCAGTAGTCGTTTCATCGATGCTCAGACCCACGTCGCCGTTGTCAAAATAGCGCAGGTTGACATTCTTGCTCAAGGCAATGGTGCGTATTTCCTGCGGAGAAACGTGAGAAGGCAAGCTCAGGCGCAAGGTGTCAAAATAAGCCTGATTCTGCTGAACGTATCCCAGTTTCGAGAGCTGCGCTTCCAGCCAGAGAGCCAGACTGTGGATGTGGCTTGCGATGCGTCGGATACCTTCTGCTCCGTGATACACCGCATAACATCCGGCCATGGTGGCCAGCAGAGCCTGTGCCGTACAGATATTCGAAGTTGCCTTTTCGCGTTTGATATGCTGTTCACGTGTCTGCAGGGCCATGCGGTAGCACAGGTGTCCGTATTTGTCCTTCGACAGACCGATGATACGTCCCGGCATGTTCCGCTTGAACTCATCGCGTGTCGCAAAATATGCAGCAGACGGACCTCCGTAGAACATCGGTGTACCCATTCTCTGGCTGCTTCCGAATACGATGTCAGCTCCCCATTCTCCCGGAGGAGTCAGCAGTGCCAGACTCAGAATGTCTGCGTCTACAGCCACCTTGCATCCGGCAGCGTGTGCCTGTTGGGTAAATTCCCGGTAATCCTCGATGCTTCCGCTGTTGTTCGGGTACTGGATGATGCATCCGAAAATGTCAGGAGTAAATTCCAGTGTCTTATAGTCTCCGGCCTTGATCTGTATGCCCTGCGGGATGGCCCGGGTGCGGATGACAGCCTTCACCTGAGGAAAGACCTCGTTGTCGATGAACAGCGTGCAGGCATTGGCTTTCTGCTGGCTCCGGCTTCTGAGCGAATACATCATGGTAGCCGCTTCGGCAGCCGCCGTCGCTTCATCCAGCAGCGAACAGTTGGCCAGCGGCATGCCTGTCAGGTCACTGATGGCTGTCTGAAAGTTCAGCAACGCTTCCAGTCGTCCCTGTGAGACTTCCGACTGATAGGGAGTGTATGAAGTATACCATACTGGATTTTCGAACACATTCCGTTGGATGACCGCAGGAGTAATCGTTCCGTACCATCCGGTACCGATGAAAGAACGGTACACCTGGTTCATGCTTCCCAATTCTGCAATATGCTTTGCAAACTCATATTCAGACATGGCAGGCGGAAGGTCCAGAGGATGTTCCAAACGAATGTCGGCAGGGATAGTCTGCTCAATCAGTTCCTCTAAGGATTGTACTCCTATTTTTTCAAGCATACAGGGAAGATCTGCTTCCGATATGCCGATGTGACGATGTGCAAAAACATCCGTATTCATGATATTAAGGTTTTGAAAAAAGGTAATGATTGGTTTATTCATTGTTTCTTGCCTGCAGCAGTTGTCTGTGCAGGCAAGAAAGAGATATTACTTCTTTAAGGTCTTGCTGTTTTTCCGTATAATCTGTCTTTAGCGGAAAAAAGGATTGCTGATCTTTTCTTTGCCGATGGTTGTCTGCGGTCCGTGTCCCGGATATACTACCGTTTCGTCCGGCAGCACAAACAGGCGGCTGCAGATCTGCTCCCTCAGTTCGTCAAAGTCCCCGCCTTCCAGGTCGGCCCGTCCGATGCTGCCCTGGAAAAGTACGTCACCGCTGAAGATGGCGTGACTGCTCCGGCTGTAATATACCATGCTGCCCGGAGAATGTCCGGGTACATGAATCGCTTCCAGTTCGCAGTTGCCGAACGTGATTTTATCTCCGTCGCAGATATAGCCTCCCAGCGGAACCGTCGGCTCGTTGATCTGGAATCCGAACATCTGGCAACTGGCGGCTGCCTTTTCCAGCCAGAATTCGTCCTGCTGTCCGGCCTTGGCTTTCAGACCGTATTCGCGCAGCAGGAAAGGATTGCCGAAAATGTGGTCGAGGTGCAGGTGAGTATTCAACAGATGCTTGACGGTAAGTCCGTTGTCATCGATGAATTTCTTCAACGTCTGCTGTTCTGATTCATAAAAGCATCCCGCATCAATGACCACTGCTTCACGGGTACTCTCGTCCCAGAGTACGTAGCAGTTGACCGGGAACATATTAAATTCAAAACATTTTATTTTCATAACGCGATTGCTTAATCATTATTAGGGTTTGTTCTTTTTGCTTTCCCGACAGCCTGTCAAGAGTGGACCGTTACGTATACCACCTTTTTCGTCTCGAAGAATTCCTCCGTGAAGAAATCTTTCAGTTCGGTAATCGTCGTGTTGTGCTTGACTGGCAGTACCTCTCTTTCCAATTCACCTCCCTTGAGGCAGATCAGTCCGTTGGGCAGCGCGTTCTGCTGTTCTTTCTTGATGTTTTTTCTACAGATTTTCAGCAGGTCGGTCAGTGGCATTACCGCACGGCTGACCACAAAGTCGAACTGCCCTTTTTCTTCCTCAGCCCGGCAGTGTCGGGTCGTTACATTCTTCAGTCCGATAGCCTGGGCTATTTCTGTAGCCACCTTCACCTTTTTCCCGATGCTGTCAACCAGGTGGAAGTGCGTATCCGGGAACAGAATCGCCAGCGGAATACCCGGGAAACCGCCTCCGGTTCCCAAGTCCATAATCTCTGTTCCCGGACGGAAACGGATGATTTTGGCGATACCCAACGAATGCAGTACGTGGTGTTCGTACAGATTGGTGATATCTTTACGGGATATGACATTGATTTTGCTGTTCCAGTCTGTATACAGGTCGTACAGAGCAGCAAACTGTTCTTTCTGGGTCTCGGTAAGGTCTGGAAAGTATTTTAAGATGATATCCATTTATGTGTGATGAATGATACAAATTATTTTTTCAAATACGCATTGATCTGTTCGTACGGCACCGTCAGACTGAAGTCGCCTGCTGAATACGGGGCGATTTCGTACCGGTTGTAGTAGAACATGACTCCTTCTTTCTCGAGCAGGAAGTTCTCGGGAATGTACAGCGATGAATCCAGCAGAATTCCGAACTCATTCAGTCCCGCCACAGAAGTGATGGTGTCTGTATTCATGCGCTGGTTCATCTCGTAAATCAGCTGCTTGAGAATAAGGTCACAGATTTCCTTCTCATGCTTCGGGCTGAACACCTGGCCGGCAGTAATCATCTCTCCGGTCGTGGAGTTGATGTTGAAATATTTTTTCTGTGTATTGGGGTGAGCTCCTCCGGTATTGCTGAAATACGTAATGCCGTAGTTCCAGATGCTGTCTTTACCCATCTGGAGAGAGGAACTGATATCGTACTGGTAGTTGTACCACTGCGGGATGTCTTCGGGCTTCATGCCGTTGTGCATATCGGCATCGAAGAGCTGCTTCACATCCGTCAGATAATTGTCGATGTATTCCTTTTGCAGGGTGGCAGCCACCTCTCCGGCGGGGAGGGCTTCGTAGGATTTTCCGAATGCTGCTTCCTGAATGGCCGCATTGATTTTCAGTGACAGTGAATCCGTCTCCGAAGCGGGTTGCAGGTACGACAATGACAGGTTAATCTGACAATTGGGATTATTCATCCCTTCTTTCAGGTATACAGTGGTGTCTGCCTGCAGGGACTCAACCTTGGGAGCCGTCTTTGCGTCCGGCTGAATACAGCCGCTCAGCAATGTCCCGGATAACGTACAGACAGTCAGTATGGAATATGCATTTTTTTTCATTTTTACCATTTTATCAAGATTTTCCATTACGACAAATATAATATAACTTCTCGAATAATCATGAAAAAGAAATAACTTTCTGTAGTCTGAGAAGATTTATCGCTATTTCTGAAAACTGAACCCGGATGATGAGTCCGACTTGCCTCAGTTTCCTGTTCCATTTACAGATATGTGATTTCCTGGGGCTGAAGCAGAATGGTTTTTCCGTTGTGTTCCACTTTCAGGGTTGCATTTTCGCCCATTTCATCCATGGTCACGACATAGCGGTAACTGCCTTTTGTGAATTCGAACGCATTGTCCTTTTCAATATAACGCCCGGTCAGTACCAGTTCCGGAGCATCCGACTGCTGCTGTGTGCTTTTCCACGAAGCATACCGCATGGTCTCTCCGTCCAGGTTGTCGATGCGTATCATGTAATCTTTCGTCTTGAAAAACCGTTCCAGCCGCTGGTAGTCCTGCAACTGAGGATGCAGCCAGAAAGGAGCCCCGGTTTTCTGATAAACGAAGTCGGTGCCGTTGAAATGGTAGATGTCATACCGGTCGCAGATGCAATTCATACTGTCGGTAGTAGCCACGTACAGGTTTTGTGCCTCGCTGTCGTACCGGAAGAGCCAGTCCCATCCTTCACCCCTATTCGCAAGAATATACCAGTCGGCAATGGAATGCTCAAAGCCTACGGTGTCTGTGCGTTTCCCATGACGTACGAAACAGGGGGCGCTGACGAGTTTCCCGTCTTCAATCTTCATGGCCACCAGGGAATTGGCGGAATAATTGCTGGAAATTTTGAAATAATCATCGGCGATGTACAGTTTACTGCCGTCGGCACACGGATAGGTGTAGATGGTATCAATGTAGCTGCCGAAGTCTATTTCATCGTGCTCACCCTCAGGGTGCAGCAGCATGTCGAGCGACTGGTGCAGCGCTGTTACTCCCTTTCCGTTTCTGTATTGGATAAGGTTGCCCCAGCGGATCATGGTTCCACCTCCGCCCGTATCCCATGAATAAGTGCGCAGGCACTGGTCGTCGGACGTGGCGATGGTAACAAATTCTTTTTCGATACTTTGGGTGAAAGGATAGGAGAGAGTCGCCGTATCGGTAAGCACCCAGCTGATCAGTCCTTTACGGGAAAGCGTAAAATAATTTTCCAGGGCTTCTTCTTCCGATTTCGGCTTGGCATCTTCGAGCATGATCTGCTCCTTCTTTTCCATTTCTGTTATCTTTTTTCCCGCCTGAGCAGTATGGGAGGGTTTGCACGCACAGATTGCCGCAAAGGAAACCAGTGGCAGGCATAGTAATGAATAGACTTTCATGTGTTGACGAATTAGTAAGATGTATGGATTTCGGAGATAAAGATACAGCTTTTCCTGCAGATTACATACGGTTTCGCTCATTGGCAGATGGTTTTCGGTGATTTTAATCATCGCAGGATACATGAGGAATGCCAATCTGAGCAGGTGGACGGGGGAGGGTGAGTTTGTGAAATCGGCTATAAAAAATGACAGTCGGAGGACATTGTTTCAAATAAATATTTATTTTTGAAAGCATGATTGCTTGCAGTGCATTTCATTTGTCACGAAACAATTGGCGGAACGGCATTCTCCTTCTGTTTCCGACAAGGGCAGGCAGTTTGAAAATCAATACTTTGTGAAACACTTTATAAACCTTGAAAATTATGATAATTGAAAATTGGGGACTGATATCATATGCGGACGCATGGAAAAGACAGCATGAATTGTTTGATGAGATGCTGGCCGTCCGGCAGGCGGGAGGACAGTGCGCCAACCGGCTGGTTTTCTGCGAGCACAAACCGGTATATACTTTGGGGCGTCACGGAAAAGACTCCAATCTGCTGCTTCCCGAGCGTCAGCTGGAGGCGGTAGGAGCAGAACTCTTCCGGGTAGACCGTGGAGGAGACATTACCTACCATGGTCCGGGGCAGCTGGTTTGTTATCCGATTCTGAACCTGGAGGATTTCCATCTGGGACTGAAGGACTATATCGGTTTGCTGGAGGAGGCAGTCATACAGGTCTGTGCCCTTTACGGGATATCTGCATCGAGGGTGAAAGGAGCGACAGGAGTATGGCTTGACGTGGGAACTGCCTGCGAACGGAAGATATGTGCCATCGGTGTAAGAAGTAGTCATTTCATCACCATGCACGGACTGGCATTTAATGTCAATACCGACCTGAGGTATTTCTCCTATATCAATCCTTGCGGATTTCTGGACAAAGGGGTGACATCGCTGGAAAAAGAACTGGGCAGGCAGGTCCCTTGGGAAGAAGTCAGAGGGCATTTGCAGGAAAAGCTACTGTATTTGCTCGGGCAGCACAGGCAGAATGTGTAGATTTATGTTGTATAGCAGATGCTTTTTTGCCCGTGTGAAAACGGAAATATGTATCTTCGGCAGCGGATACCTGTAAGACGGAATCCGAAAGAGAACTTTTGTAAATACTTTGTTAAACCGTGGAGAAGAAGGTCTCGGTCTGAGTAAACAAACGCCTTTTTCTCCAAATCTAAATTTAATACAACTATGAGTCTGGAAAGAACTTTGGTTATCCTGAAGCCATCTGCCGTACAGCGTGGACTGATCGGCGAAATCACATCGCGTTTTGAACGTAAGGGCCTGCGTCTGGTCGGAATGAAGATGATGCAGCTGACCGATGACATCTTGAATGAACATTATGCTCATTTGAGTGAGCGCCCGTTTTTTCAGCGTGTCAAGGAATCCATGATGGCTTCTCCGGTAGTAGCATGCTGCTACGAAGGGGTGGATGCAATACAGATTGTGCGTTCAATGACGGGGGCTACGAACGGAAGAGTAGCGGTTCCGGGCACGATTCGCGGAGATTATAGCGTAAGTTCGCAAGAAAATATCATTCATACCTCAGATTCTCCGAAGACGGCTGCAGAGGAGGTAAAACGCTTCTTTAAGCAGGATGAACTGTTTGATTACAAGTTGGTTAGCCTGCCATTCCTGTACTATGCCGACGAGTATCAGTTGACTTAAAAAGCATGATGAAAGAAACAGCCAAACAGAAAAATATCATTTTTTTTCGTTTTTTGTTTGGCTGTTTCAAATAAAGGTTATATCTTTGCAACCGCAAACGAAAAACAGATGCACTCTTAGCTCAGTTGGTAGAGCAACTGACTCTTAATCAGTGGGTCCAGGGTTCGAATCCCTGAGGGTGTACAAAAAAGGGTTTGCACGGAAAATTTGACAAATTATAGTGGATGCACTCTTAGCTCAGTTGGTAGAGCAACTGACTCTTAATCAGTGGGTCCAGGGTTCGAATCCCTGAGGGTGTACCAGCCGTGAGGCAGAAAATGAAAAGTCCTGAAAACTGACCGGTTTTCAGGACTTTTTTTATTACCGGATTCCTGGGATCAACGTAAAAACGGATCTACAACCCCCAAAACGATTTGTGATATTTTCTCAAAACGAAATATCTTTAAGATATCAATGGTGCATAATAACTTAGTGATCAATTATTTAATTAAACTATCAGAATATAGAGAAAGTCAAAGTATTAAATTATAAAACACAATCAATTACATTTGCATATGTTTGCCATTACGGACATTCTTGCAATATTCAGAAGGGGTAATGTTCTCAATATTCTTGAACATTCGGCTAAGATGCTGAGGAAATTCAAATCCTAATTCATACGCCGTTTGCGATATTCCCAATCCGGAGGAGAGTTTGTTCTTGGCTAAAGAAATGATATACCTGTGAATATAGTTGCCTGCTGTACAGCCTGTTGTTTTCTTTATCAAATCTCCGAAATAATTGGAGGACATGCATAATTTATCCGCACAATATTGCACGGTAGGCAAACCGTATGTAAACTGCAGACCATTTTCGTAATAACTATGTAACAACGTCTCGAATTTCATCAGAATATCCGAGTTCTCCAATCGGCGGGTAATGAACTGGCGGTTATAAAAACGCTGGCAGAAATTAAGCAATAATTCTATATAGTTCACGAGGATAACATTCTGTAATTCATCGTGACGTTTCTGTAGCTCATCATCAATCTGACGCATCAATGATACAAGCGTGTCATGTTCCTCATCAGTCATGTGCAGAGCTTCATTGACACGATAGTCAAAGAAAGAGTAATTTTTTATCGTTTTTTCCAGCGAAGTGCCGTGCAGCAGGTCGGGATGGAACAGCAGTGCCCATCCAGTCAGCATGACTTGTTCGCCATTATCCTCTTTGCCGCCGATTTGTCCGGGAGCCACACAAATAACGGTCCCTTTCTTGTAGTCATACTTGCCACATCCGTATGACAAGTCAAATTCTGCCTCGTCATGAAAAAAAATACCATAGACACTGTAATCGTTCAGTGTATGTCGAACCGGAGACACTTTTTCATAGTTGATGATACTCACTAGCTGATGGCTGTCTGTATGTCCCAACCAACTGCTGTAGTCTTTTACGTTTTTCACTTTCAGAATCTTTGCCATAGCATCCTCCAATATCTTGTGTAAAAGTAGTAAATTTCAATCAATCAATAAGATTAACAGACTGAATAATCTGTAAAATTGGTACAAACACACCACTTATCGTTACATTTTTGTTTGCCATACCCGGTAATTTTGTTTTGTTGAATAAAAGAGATAATAATGGATAAACAGATTACCATTCCAAATGAATTGTATGAAGATGAAGCGATATGTTTCATCGCGGATCGTCATCATGTAAGTCCGCAAAAACTTTTGCAGTACTTTCTCTTGTTTGAAGGTCTGTCTGTTGATGGAAAGGAAGAAATACAGATGTGCCGACTGGAAGATAACGAGATTGAGATTCTGCGTGGATTGATAGGTATAAATCATTAAAAACTTAGAAGCTATGGACAGAAGAAATTTTTTGAAGAAGTCATCAATGGCTGTATTGTCGGCAGCAGGGGCATTGACCGGAGTATCGAAAATATTTGAGCAATCTTCTTCAGTGCCCAAAAGTGGATTAAGCAGTGAAAAGAACGACCTGCCTGTGAATAATATGGAATATCGTAAACTCGGAAAGTTGAGCGTGTCGGCAATAGGTCTTGGCTGTCTTCCGATGGTAGGATATTACGGCGGAAAATACGACAAAAAAGATATGATAGCCTTGATTCGGCGGGCATACGACAAAGGCGTCACTTTTTTCGATACAGCGGAAGTGTATGGTCCTTATACCAGTGAAACGTGGGTGGGCGAAGCCCTCGCTCCTTTTCGTGATAAAGTGAAAATCGGAACAAAATTCGGTTTCGGTGTAGAGGAAGGGCAACCTACGGCTTTGAACAGCCGTCCTGACCATATCCGGCGAGCCGTGGAAGGTTCGCTGAAACGTCTGCGTACTGACCATATCGACCTTTTGTATCAGCACCGTGTTGATCCGAATGTTCCTGTGGAAGATGTTGCAGGTACGGTAAAAGACTTAATGCAGGAAGGCAAAGTCTTGCATTGGGGTATGTCCGAAGCCAGTGCCCGCTCTATACGTAAGGCACATGCTGTTTGTCCGCTGTCTGCTGTACAAAGCGAATATGCCATCTGGTGGCGTGAACCAGAAACCAAAATATTTCCAACACTTGAAGAATTGGGAATCGGTTTTGTGCCTTACTGCCCGTTAGGACGAGCCTTTCTGACCGGGGTGATTGACGAAAACAGCCGCTTTCAAAAAGGCGACCGACGTTGGAATCTACCACAGTTCACTCCTGAAGCTTTGAAGCATAATATGCCGCTTGTTGCATTGGTACGCAAATGGGCTGAACGTAAAGGTATAACACCCGCACAGTTTGCCCTTGTATGGATGCTTTCACGTAAATTTTGGATTGCTCCGATACCCGGAACGACCAATCCCGACCATTTGGATGATTTTCTCGGTGCAGCCATTGTCCGGCTGACTCCTTACGAGATGGAGGAATTTGACAAAGAGTATTCAAAAATCAACTTGATGGGGCATCGGGCAGATCCGTTTACTGAAAGTCAAATTGATAAATGACAATGAATATGGAATATGCAGTATTAAATAATGGGATAAAGATGCCGATGCAAGGCTTCGGCGTCTTTCAGATACCTGATTTTGAGCAATGCAGACAGGCAGTAAGCGATGCCCTGAATGTCGGCTACCGACTGATAGATACCGCTTCAGTATATGGGAATGAAAAGGCTGTGGGCTGCGCAATACGTAAAAGTGGAATTTCACGGGAAGATTTGTTTATCACGACAAAGGCTTGGATTTCCGAAATGGGATATGAACAGACCTTAAAGGCTTTTGAAGCCTCACTTGAACGATTGGGGCTGGATTATCTTGACCTATATCTAATTCACATGCCTTTCGGTGACTATTATGGAGCGTGGAAGGCAATGGAAGAACTTTATTCAACGGGACGTGTACGGGCGATAGGTGTCTGCAATTTCGAGCCTGACCGTCTGATAGATTTATGCCATAATGCAAAAGTTATTCCTGCTGTAAACCAAGTAGAAATACATCCTTACATCCAGCAACCTGAAATTATTCGTATTATGCACGATTTCGGTGTGAAACCCGAAGCATGGGGCCCACTGGCAGAAGGTAAGGACCGATTGTTTTACAACCCTGTCTTATCAGCTATTGGAATCAAGTATGGTAAGTCCGTTGCTCAAGTCATATTGCGCTGGCACTTGCAACGGGGAATAATTGCCATACCAAAATCCATTCACAAAGAAAGAATGGAAGAGAATTTTGCGGTTTGCGATTTCAGATTGACGGAAGATGACATGACGCTCATTTCTTCTTTAGCAACAGAACACAACCGGATTCTTGACCTCCATGCACCTTTTGAAGTAGAACGATTGTATCAAATTGAATGTAAAAATTGAATAGTATGAAAAAGTTAACTTCACCCGCAGACGGCACGATTTATGAGCCGTGGGGTAATGTGGTTATCTTTGGGAGAAGCTGGTCATATAGCGATGACTTGATAAAAATCGGTCATATAGATGGTCTCACCCGTGAAGATGTAATCAATGTGTTACGTCAAAGTCTTTAGTGGAGTTTTAAGGATGAAAAGATCAATATTGGCAATCTTGTTTTTCTCCCTTTTGTTGTCGTGTAATACGCGACCGGTAAGGGAGATGGACAAACAGAACAGTACGGAGATGGAAAAGATAAACATTGGAAACATACTTGCGCTTTATCCGAAACCAATGACAGTAATTGGTGCTGAAGTAAACGGAAAAGTAAACTGGCTTGTGGTAGGACACACTGGCATTATAGGACATGACCGCATCCTTGTGAGCATGAGTAAAGAGCATTATACCAATCAAGGTATCAGAGAGTCGAAAAAACTGTCTATCAATCTTGTAAGTCGGGAGATGTTACCAAAAGCAGATTATGTCGGCAGTGTAAGCGGAGCGATAACAGACAAATCGGGTGTATTCAATTACCATTGGGGCGAGAACGGCTCGCCCGTAATTGACGTATCGCCACTGACTATGGAATGTGAGGTAGTGGACATTTATGAAACGGAAGGCTTCGACAATTTCATCTGTTCTGTTGTCCATACATACGCTTCTCCCGATGTGCTTGACAAGAACGGAAAACTCGATTATACCTTACTGAAACCGGTATTGTTCGAGTTCCCCACTTATTCATATATAGCTACAGGCGAAGTTATCGGCAAATGCTTGAACCTTGCCAAACAGCCTGCCATGTGTGCCAAACAGCCAATGCAAACCGACGGCATTGTACGTTTGTCAAAAATTGAAGTCCATCCCGAATATATAAATGAGTATATGAAATACGCTGTTGAAGTTGGCGAAATTTCCTTGCGTACCGAACCGGGGGTACTTATCATGTATGCCGTACAGGAAAAAGAGAATCCTTGTCGTGTGACTATTCTTGAAACTTATGCAAGCCAGAAAGCCTATGAGCAGCATATAACTTCGGAACATTTTCTGAAATATAAACAGGAGACGCTGCACATGGTCAAGAATTTGATACTATCTGACCAAAAGCCGCTTAATCCTAACAATCAGATTAGCAATTTCATTCAATAAAAAATATATCTATGAACAAAATTCTAATAGTTTCAATCTTCAGTATTCTAACATTCAATGTTATGGCACAGGAAAAAATAGTACAGACAGCAGGGCGCGAGCAACTTGGAGAGTTTGCGCCCAAATTTGCGGAACTGAATGATGATGTTCTTTTTGGCGAAGTATGGAGCCGCACTGATAAACTTGGGTTGCGAGACCGTAGTTTGGTTACAATTACATCACTTATCAGTATGGGTATTACAGACAATTCGCTGATATATCACCTTCAGTCGGCAAAGAACAATGGAATTACACGCACCGAGATAGCCGAGATTATCACGCATATCGGCTTTTATGCCGGTTGGCCGAAAGCATGGGCGGCTTTCAATCTTGCCAAAAGTGTATGGGTGGAAGATTCTATCAGACAAGATGCCAAAGCTACCTTCCAAAAAGAAATGATTTTTCCGATTGGAGAACCCAATACGGCATACTCAAAGTATTTTATCGGGAACAGTTACCTTGCTCCTATTTCCACAGAGCAAGTGAAGGTTTCCAACGTTACCTTTGAACCACGTTGTCGCAATAACTGGCACATTCACAAGGCAACAAAAGGTGGAGGACAGATGCTTATAGGCGTTGCTGGACGTGGCTGGTATCAGGAAGAAGGAAAGCCAGCAGTGGAAATACTCCCCGGTACGGTAATACACATTCCTGTAAACGTGAAGCATTGGCACGGGGCTGCGGCGGACAGTTGGTTTGCACATCTCGCATTTGAACTTGAGGGAGAAAACACGTCAAACGAATGGCTTGAACCCGTAACGGACGAAGAATATAACAAACTTAAATAATAAACAGCGTGTATAGACTTTTATTGATATTGCTGGCGGTGGTCGGTATGGCGACTGCCACCAGTGCACAACAAAAACAGAGTATGAACAAAGTACAATCAAATCATAAAATACTGATAGCATTTTTCTCGGCAACCGGTACGACAGCGCGTGCTGCAGAAAAGTTGGCGAATATTACGGGCGGAGAGATTTATACGATTGTGCCTGCACAACCTTATACAAGTGCAGACCTTGACTGGAACGACAAGCAATCACGCAGTTCGGTAGAAATGAACGACTCGAAATCACGTCCGGCAATCAAAGGCAGAAAGGAAAACATCGCCGATTACGATGTCATTTTCATCGGTTATCCCATCTGGTGGAATCTTGCACCACGGATCATCAACACGTTCATTGAAAGCCATGATTTGAAAGGCAAAACAATCATTCTATTCGCCACTTCCGGAGGTAGCAGCATAGCTAATAGCGTAAAGACACTTAAAAGCACTTATCCTGAATTGAACTGGAAGGGAGGAAAACTACTGAACAAGACGAATAAGGACATAATTCGAGCCTGGATAGAAAGTATAAATAAAACTATTAATCATTAAAACACAATTATTTATGTTTGGGATTGGAACACAGGAAATTCTTGGCTCAGTTAGAAGAATTCGGAGCAACTTAACGATAACTGTGCCGTAGATAGTTGATAATTCATCTTAATTCACTATATTTATCGTGTCTCAATCCTCAAGCGTTTCAAATACTTGGATAATACCTGGGTATAACCGGGAAATGCCGGCTGTGTTTGTCGTAGGTTGTAAGCTATGAGTATATGAAACCAGGAGGTGGAGACGATAAAAATTTGGGAGGAAAAATGTATGAATAAGATGAAAGTAACAGGATGGAGCATACTATGTCTTTATGCGATATCTTTATTTTTGATTTTCAGATTTGATTTATTAGGTTCCTGGCATAGCGGCAAGTTATCCATAAGTTTATTTACCATATGCAGCTTGATAATACCTTCTGTGGCATGGTACATGATCCGCAAAGGTAAATCCCGGGTTGGATAAACCGGTAGAAGGGGATTCGATTAAGCAGTATGAAATGAAGGATATCAGATTAAACAGCATTCAATGCGTTTCTAAACATTCTTCCATTCTTGTCTGTGAATAGTTGGCGGAAAGGGCAGAGAAAACGCAAGGGACCTTGAAGGTAAAATGAATCCGTGCCGTAAATTCAATCATCGGTACCACAGTTTCAATAATCAGCGTCGTTGATTAATAAAACAACGTAGTAGAATGGATTGGGTAACATGATGCGTACAGAAATGCATGGAGGAGAGAGGTCTTATACTTAGAAGTTCAGAAAAGAATATATCCGGAGAGGGCCGAAACTGAAAAATAGTCCTCCTTATGAATGGACACGAAAGTAATCCGCTGAGTATCGGTTGTATAAGTATATTTCCAAATATACAAACCTTAACTATAGATTGCTGATATGAGAACAATATTTTTATTACTATTTATCAGTCTGTTTATGATTGATCTTTCAGCCCAGACAAATTACTACAGTCAGGACAAGACTTTTTATGAGGAAGGATATACTTATCAGTGTGACGTAACAGAAGGTGCGGGACTTGTAAATCTTTATAATAAGGATAGCAAGTACATTTATGTCAAGCAGATAAACAGATATACAGGAGAGAAAATAAGTAGAGAGGAGGAATTGTTAAACGAATTTGAGGAAGAAATATGGACCAAGCCTAAATGTCGTTCAAAAGTAAACAATGCATTCTCTTCTGCTGAAAAGCAGCGTGTAAAAGGAAGGAAGCTTATAACAACCATGTACATAGACCCGGATACAGGTAAAGTAACTAAATATTTAAAGACTGATATGGAGTTCTAGTAATTTTTTTAGCCTGAGTCATGGCAATTTAGTAAAATGGCATATGAAGATTATTTGTAAAATATAATTACTTCATATGCCATCTAAAATTCTATTCGTCAGGATATGAAAGTTTGTGTAAAATAAACTGGAGGATGTAAATTAAACCAATCTGTGCCTTCTGTGAAGTTCAAAGTAGAGTGAATTTCGTAACCATACTATTTTCCGCCTTGACGCACATTATTCACAAACCTACCTTTGCGCCATAACCCAATAACATCAATGATTATGGCAAAAGAAAAAGTAAACTACCAGGAGGTATATGACCTCTACCAGTTATGCAGCGAGACCAAGGATCTTCGCGAGTTCTGTGCAGATTATGGAGTAAATTACGACAAGTTCATGAACTGGCAGCGTCATCAGCTGTGGAGCGAGAAGTTAGATAAGACAGTTCAGTCTGAACAACCTAAGGTTGCCAAAGTCCAGATAACCGGTAAGCCTTGCAACAGTCCGACTGTAAAGATGGAGGTTAAACAGCCAGAAGGCGAACCACCAATAAAAAGGGTTTAGTTGCAATTGACATCAGGTGCCACACTGTCCCTGAGAAACACCACAGTTCTTGATTTGAGCTTGTTGCTTAATAAAATGATAGGATGATATGCTTGGACTGAGTGCTAACCTGAACTATTACCTGTTTAACGGTAATGTTGATTTACGGAAAGGTATTTTCCGATTATGCGAGAGTATAAGACAGGAGATGTCACTTGACCCGAGCGATGCGTCCAACGTTTATATGTTCATGTCCAAAAACCGTAAGGTTGTCAAGATACTTCATTACGAACGCGGATTTTATGTGCTTTACGAGAAACGTCCTGTTATGGGAAAGTTCAAGCAACCTGTGTTTGATGAAGTTTCCAAATGCTACCGTATACAATGGTCGGACATGGCCTATCTTACGGAAAGCATAGTAGTTGACAAGATGTACGTCAGTCCGAAAGATTGATATTAACGCATTGATTATCAATAAAATAGTATGAAAATAAACGATAAAAAGTTTACGTAACTGCCTGATTTTTCGTACCTTCATATCATGATTGATGAAAGAGTATACGAGTTACTTTGCTGCCAGCTGGATCTGGCGAATGAGGAAAAGGCAGGGCTTCGCAAACAGGTAAACGAACTGATTGCGAGGCTTAAGGCTATTGAAGAATCCAATAAAGAGAACTCCAAGGCTCTGGTTGATACAATCAATGAATTGTCCGCAACAGTTGAGAACTATCGAAAGGAAATGGAACTTATGAGAAAGCAGCTTGAGGCAAAAGACGAGGTGAACATGATGCTGGCAGACGAGGTATCCAATCTCAGGCTTCAGCTTGAGGACAGCCGGAAACACCGTTTCGGCCGTACCTCAGAGCAAATAAGGCTGCTGAACAACCGTAACCTTGACAAGTCTGCAATAGACAGGTCCGAGTATGACGGCTCTGACAAGAAGAAGGATAATGATGATAAGGGCGATGGTAACGAAACCGGCGGTAATGTCTCTTCCGACAACGCACCCGTACAAAGCAATAAACCCTCAAGAAGAAAGGAAACCGCACCACGTGCCGGAAAGACCAGACTGAAAGTGGACAAGGTGGTGGTACATGAAGTTGATGAGTATTACACTCTTCTCGAAGGAGGACGGTTCATGAACCGCAACGGTATGGCTGATGTGTGGGAATACAGGGTTATAGAACATGTACGTGCCCATAACGTGGAACATGTGTACAAGGTGACAAGGGTAAAGCTTGCAGACGGTACTTTCACAAGCACCATGGAACATCCGGTGAAAAATCTTGGAGGTATCTTCTCTCCTGAACTGCTTGCCCGTCTGCTCTGTCTGAAATATGACTTCAGCATGCCTGAGAACAGACAGATAAGACTGCTGGCAAGAGAAGGTATCCATATAAGCAACGCCACGCTGAACAGCTATATCCATAACGGAATCTCCAGACTTAGGGAGTTTATGGAAGATGTCTTCAAGGAGTTTGTACAACAGGCAAAATACCTTATGGTTGATGAGACTACCGAACTTGTCGGAGTGGAAACAAAGGAAGGCAAGGCTTACAGGAGAAAGTACTTGTGGGCTTTCTTTGCAAAGCATATAAAGATAGTCTATTATCACTATAACAACGGCAGCAGGTCTTCCGATGCGGCAAGGTCATTTCTGGAATATTTTATGGGAACCATATCCACTGACGGGTATACGGTTTACAGGATGTTTGACGGCGAAGACTCGAAGGTGCTTCATATAGGATGCTGGACGCACTGCAGGAGGTTGTGGGTTGACGCCCTTCCTTCAGACAGGACAGCGATGGATATAATAGATTATATCGGTGATATGTTCAGAAATGAAGCCCTGTTCCGCACAATGAAACTCAGCAGTGAACAGATCAAGGAAAAAAGACTTAAGCTTACGGGACCGGTTCTTGAACGTATCCATCATAAGGTGGTCATGATGATGCAGGATGCTAAACTCATGGCAAACGAACTGATGAGAAAGGCTGTGAACTATACGATAAACCAGTGGAAATCCCTGAAAAATATCCTCAAGGACGGTTCTGCGGAAATCTCGAACAACCTCTGTGAGCAAAGGATGAAACCTGTAAAGCTGCTGCTCAAGAACTGTATGAACATAGGCAGTGAGAATGCAGCAGGAAACTCGGCATTCATCTTCTTACTGATAGAAAGCTGTAAGCTTAATGACATAGACCCTCAGGATTATCTGAAACATTTGTTTGAATGTATTCTTCATGGTAAGGACTGCGACAGGAAGGCTCTTCTGCCATGTTTTTATAAATCGGAATGTTAAAACAAAAATATTTTCTTGCGGGCATTGTTATTTTATCGGCTGAAAAACAGCCGATAAAATTGTCGTAGCGGAAAATAGTATGGTTACGTGAATTTCTGAAATTTCTTGAATTTAAACCAGAGCTTAATTGGTGAATTTCTTCCCTTGTTTGACCCGTCAAACTTTCTTTTCGTGTGAATAACTAAAAATATAAAAAAAACAAAATAATTCGCAATGTTTTGTATATGAGTTAGTTGTGTGGATTTATGTATGTGTTTGCTTTGGATTTTCATCATTTAGGTCAGACCCTCCATTGTAATCCCTAATGCTATATGTGTAAAGTAAAAGCGATCTCCCCCAGCAAGTTACCCTGCCAGAGGCTATCTATATATACTTTTTTAATAAAGAACTAATCTCTTCTGCGTGGTCTAGTAGATTGTGATGTTGTTATTTTAAAAATAGAGTTGTCTTTTGTGTAGAATCCTTTACAGAAGATAGGTAATCCAAAATTTGATTCTGAATAATTTATTTTAAATGCTCTTTGTATATCATCCAAAGAATTAAAGAACTGATTAGCTTCTCCTTTAGTATCATCAGAAATAAGATATAATGTAATTGTTGATTTTTGTAATATTTCTGTATCTTTTGCTGAAAAACTACCTCCTGCATTGAATATTTTCCATTTTATTCCTGCTTCGACAGCTTTTTTAACTTCCTCAAAGGAGTATTCACTTTCTATTGCTAATAAAGCTATTTTACCATAAGAAATGGAACGTACATATACAGGGTTCTCTGAAGAACTGTCTTTGGATTTATCTTTAAAGAAACCGTTGGCAGGAACTTCCATTGTTACTGTAAAGTTTTTTGATATTAATTGCCCCAACAAACGACTTTTTATATTCGTCTTATGAGAGTTACTTTGTACTTTTGCCGAGAATATATTAGCTAATCCCGCATTTGAAGAAAAGGCTTTGCTTATATCAGAATAAGAGAAGAACTCTGTACATTGAAAATCTAATGATTCACGACCTTTGCTTGTGCTTTCGTTAATTCTAATTGCGAACTCTGTACATTGAAAATCTAATGATTCACGACCTCCATTTTGTATAAAGTTTTTATATTCAGAGGATTTTAAAACTTCTTTGAGGAATTTTTTATATCCTAGACTTCCTGTTTCTTTTGTTATTTCTCCAATATATGAATCTGGGAAACTTGTACTAATATCTATGGGGTTTCTAGGATATAATAATTCTTTTGAAAAATTTTTTCCAAATTCCGATTCGGGGAAAGCTGCTCCTACATATATAATATTAGGATCACTAATGAGAATATTTGAAGTAGTTGTAGAATCAGTGTAAGATGGTCTTGTTCCTCCAGGTCTTCTACTACTAGATCCTGTCTCTCCACGTCTTCGATTTGTATTTGATCTAGTTAATGGGGTTGCATCTTCTTGAATTTTAACAGGATATACAACGAATTCATCAGATGATTTCTTTTCAGGATTAGTGGAAATAAAATAGTCCCATTGAAAAGGTTCGGAATCAAAGCGTCCTTTTTCTGATGTACTTCTTGAAACTGGTAAGTTTTCTTCCTCAAAATCAACAGTATCTCTGTATGAGCAACTTGCGTGAACGTGTTGCAAATATAGTGCAAACCCGAAAATAAGCATCCATAAGCAACCACAGCTCTTTACTGCAAAAGTACAATTTAATTTCATAAATATATAATGAAAATACATAAAAATACAATAAGAAATTATAGTATTATTCATAGATCTCTTTATTTACTTGTCACAATAAATACGCATCAATAAAAGAATACTTAAAATCAAAAAGAAAGGAGAATTCTGTTAGAAACACTATTTTATTATTACCTTTGCTAATAATCCCAAAAACATAGAATAATGAATACAGAAAGTATGCAGATAATTATTGGTATAGGACAAATTTTAGCAGTAGCTATAATACCTATTATCGTGTGGTGGTTAGGTATTAAATATCAAGACAGAAAAGCTAAAAAAGAAGCTCAAATGAGACTTTTTCTTACTTTAATGGCAGATAGAAAGTCAAATCCTATAACTAAAGAATGGGTAGATGCATTAAATACTATTGATGTAGTATTCCAAGACAATAAAAAAGTCAGACATGCTTGGAGAGAGTATCTAGATAGCCTGAATGAAAAATCCCCTCATTTCGATAGTAGCAACTCTTTTAGACTAGATTTACTTTCTGAAATGGCTATGGCTTTAGGGTATAAAAATCTAAAACAGACCGAAATTGATCGTTTTTATTCTCCTAAATATTTTGGCTCCCAAATGAGTCGTCAGGAGATCCTATTTCAAGAAAATCTTCGTGTATTAATGCATTCAAAAAACTGTTCTGAGGGATTCTCCGAAGAAGAGTATCAACAACATTATAGCGAATTGATAGAAAAAGATGGGAATATCTAAAATAAAAGGGTGTAAATAAAACGATGCAAATTCATAACAATACATTAATAGCGGAATGCTCGTCTTACGATTTTAAGGAAATGCTGGAACGTAAGAAAGTGAAGTCATGGCTTAAATCCGTGTCGGCTTTTGCCAATACGGACGGTGGTAGCTTGTTCTATGGAGTAAACGATGACGGAGTGATTGTAGGTTTGGAGAATCCGCAAGCAGATGCTGACTTTATCAGTGAAATGATAAAGGCAAGACTTGACCCTGTACCGGAAGTTCAACTTATCCCGATCGAACATGAAGGACGTACCCTGCTTGAAGTGAGAGTAAAGGCAGGAACGCTGACACCATATTATTATTATCAAGACGGAACACGTACAGCTTATACAAGAGTTGGTAATGAAAGTGTGGAGTGCAATTCGCAACAACTTCTTTCATTGGTATTAAAGGGTACGCACATGACTTGGGATTCGCTGCCTACACAAGTGGATGCCAACAAACATTCTTTCGTTATCCTTGCCAACACTTTCCTCGAACAAACCCATCAGGAATGGAACGATAAGTATTTGGAGTCATTCGGACTTGTCACATCTGACGGTAAACTGACCAATGCCGGATTGCTGTTTGTGGATAATTGCACTGTATTCCAATCACGAATTTTCTGCACACGTTGGACAGGACTTTATAAAGACGATGCTATCAGTTCCGTAGAACATCGGGCAAATCTCGTATTGCTTTTGAAATATGGTATGGACTTCATCAAGAACTATACCATGAGTGGATGGGTGAAGATGCCGAACTATCGCCTGAATCTCCCCGACTATTCCGACCGTGCTATCTTTGAAGGGTTGGTAAACCATCTTATCCATAGAGATTACACAGTTATGGGTGGTGAAGTACATATTGACATCTATGATGACCGAGTAGAATTGGTATCACCAGGAGCAATGCTTGATGGCACACAAATTCAAGACCGAGACATATACAAAGTGCCGTCCATGCGCCGTAATCCAGTTATTGCGGATATGTTTACTCAATTGGACTATATGGAGAAACGTGGTTCGGGTTTAAGAAAAATGAGGGAACTTACGGAGAAACTGCCTAATTTCCTGCCGGGCAAAGAACCACAATATCAAACGGAAGCAATTTCTTTCTATACCACATTCTATAATTTGAATTGGGGAGAGAACGGAAGGATACCTATAGAGGAAGTTGCCAACAGGGTAAATAGTAGCCTCGAAAAGTACTCTATCGATGAAGAATCTTCGGTGAAAACTTTCGGTGATTTACAGAAATCTTCGGTGAAAACCTTCGGTGATTTGCAAAATTCTTCGGTGAAACAAAAACGATTGGGACGGACTGCACAAAGCATTCTTGACCTTGTAATATCAGATGGCTCTATATCTCAAGATAAGATGGCGGAAAAAATAGGAGTCAGTAAACGAGCCATTGAAATGCAGATTGCAAATCTAAAAGCCAAAGGATTGCTTGTCAGAGAGGGAGCAGATCATGGTGGCTATTGGCGTATTGTAATTAATCCTAAAGCAGAAGAATAGACCTATGGGAATATATCTTATACCACTCTGTGTTATAGTTGCCATTTTGGTAATCGCTTTTTTGTTTGCTTCTTTACAGCAAGTAAAACATAAAACTCGATATATAGTGCTTTATGTAATAGCCATCATCATGCTATTTGCCGTTATTCCTATCAATGAATATTTGACTAAGTTTACGCAAATTTCAAGTGAAGAATACCTGCTTATTTTAATATTCGATATTGCGGTGGGATATTTTTGTATGTACATTGCAGGTTTGCTGAAATTCAATCTTCTTAAACAAAAAAATCAAGCATTAGAAAATGCCTTGACAGAAAAGCAACAAAAAAATGTAAATGCTCTATTAAAACATCAAAATGAAAAGCAAAAATCACTTCTCAAAGGAGAACTTGAATGGTTAACAGAAAAAATCAAAGTATTTACTGAGGAAGAGCAGAAAGCTATTCTTGCCTGTGCCTGCGCATTTGCAGAACATGACTTGATAATCGCTCCATCAATATCTATTCAGCAAAAAGATACATGTAGTCAGCAAGACCTTATGTATTTTGTTTGTTCTGCTTTTTTCAACATGGGTAAGAAGCGTAATGATATTGTAAGTTTCTTGTATAAAGTTTTTCCTATCTATTTTCCTGCTGGAGAAAGTGTATTGGCTAAAAAGATGCCTGGACAGGAAAGGGTAAAAGAAAGAAGGGAAAAAGAGTCTTAAACATTTTTACAAACTAAATCTATAATGAAGAACTCTTATAACATCTAATAGAAATGACCGAATTAAGTGATAAAGCATTTGCTATAATGGCAGTTTGTGAAGAAACCCAAAAAACATTTGGCATTACCGTTGATTACATAAGTCAGCGTCATTATAAGTTCGTTTGGACTTTTAAAGTAGACAAAGGAAAAGCTCACAGGGAAGGCTATGATTCTAAAACTGTAACTGGCAGTGTAGAACTTGATCCAAATTATCCAGGATGCCCTTACTGTGGAAGTAAAAAATTTTATATATGTAGTTGCGGAAAAATTGTTTGTTATCACGGCCAACGAATCGTTACATGTCCGGAATGTGGACAAATAGGAGAATTGGCACCAGTAAATGAAATAAACCTAAAAGGTGGAGGTTATTAATTATGGCAGAATTAAATAAGCAATCAGTAGTATCTTTAGTTAGTGGTAAAAACGCTACAATAATAAAAGAAATAGGAAGAGGTGGACAAGGTATTGTCTATCTTGTAGAAATTGATGGAGAACAAAAAGCTTTGAAGTGGTATCTAAATGCTCCAGATGATAAGTTTTATAGAAATTTGGAGCATAACATAATATCAGGGGCACCTTCTGATGCTTTTTTGTGGCCAGAAGACCTTACAGAAAAACAACAAGGTAGCTATGGTTATTTAATGAGACTTAGACCAAAGAACTATTACGAGTTTGGAAACTTTCTTTTGGCAAAAGTATCGTTTAAGTCATTTTCTGCAATGTTATCAGCTGCAATGAAGATATGCAATGGTTTCATGATGTTACATAGATTTGGATATAGCTATCAAGATTTAAATGACGGAAACTTTTTTATAGACCCAAATTCAGGTGACGTACTTATTTGTGATAATGACAATGTTATGCCACAAGGAGAAAAATCAGGAATTATGGGAAAAGCAAGATACATGGCACCTGAAATAGTAGCAGGAGGAATCCCAGATAAATATAGCGATCGTTTCTCTTTGTCTGTGATACTTTTTATGTTGTTTTATGTAAATCATCCTTTTGAAGGGGCAAAGGTTGTTGCTTGTCCTTGCATGACAGAAAATTACGAGAAACGTTTCTATGGTAGTGAAGCTGTTTTTATCTATGATCCAAATGATACATCAAATCTACCTGTACGTGGAATACACCAAAATGTCATAAGAAGATGGCCTGTAATGCCCAAGTTATTGAGAGATACTTTTATCCAAGAATTCAACCAAGAGAAATTAAAAAATCCAAATACACGAATGATTGAACAAAATTGGGAGAAGATTATATCTCAAGTAAGAGACAGTTTGATTGTATGCCAGCATTGTGGTGAAGAGACATTTGTAGATACATCATTGCCTTCTTATAAATGTATGAACTGTTCAAAAGATAATGATTTAACAAAAAAATTAATGTTTGCCAACCGTTCATTGCCATTACTTAATAAATGCTTTATTTATATCGACAATGACAATGTTCCTGACGGAATTGTTACTGTGGATAATACGGGGTTCTTATTAATTAAAAATATATCTACCGAATCATGGACTGTAGAAACTCCTAGTGGTAAAATAAAAACTGTGGAACCACAAGATATTTTGCCAGTGAAGGAAGGATTAAAAATTAACTTCAGAATCCATAATATGCAATATAAAGCTGAAATAAAATTTTCAAAATAATTAAATCTTAAAATTATGTCACTATTAGATGATGTGGTCAGTGTACCACGTAGAACAATGACCTTGTTTTTTCTTATTGATACATCAGGTAGTATGATGGGTAATAAGATTGGTGCTGTTAATGATGCAGTAGTAAATGTTTTGCCTATGCTGGATGAGATTTCTCAATCAAATCCTGATGCAGAGATAAAGGTCGCAGCTTTAGAGTTTTCAAACGGTACAAATTGGCTATACGATGAGCCAAAACTTGCATCAGATTTTATTTGGCAAGATGTTCAAGCAAGTGGTTTAACATCATTAGGTGCAGCTTGTACAGAATTAAACAGTAAGTTATCAAGAAGTGGTTTTATGAAGGCTGCAAGTGGCTCTTTCGCCCCTGCTATTATACTTTTATCAGATGGTGGACCTACCGATGACTTTCATGGAGGATTGAATAAGCTAAAGGCGAATAACTGGTTTAAAGCAGCTATTAAAATAGCTATAGCAATAGGTGATGATGCCGATAAAGAAGTATTGAAAGATTTCACAGGATCATTAGAGGCTGTATTTACAGTACACAACATTGATGCTTTAAAACAAGTAATAAGAGTCGTTGCCGTTACTTCATCGCAAATAGGTAGTAAAAGTTCTACAGCAGGTGAAACATCAAAACAAGAACAAGTCATCAAAGATGTAACAGAGACAGTAAAAGATATCGATGGAGCACAATCAGAAGCAGCTCCTGCCCCTACGTCTCAGAATAACTATGATGATTGGGATTAAACTATTAGAAGTATATGAAACATATACATTACTCATGCCAAGGAGACAGCCATATAATTGCTAATAAAGTTTGCCAAGATGCATCATTTAGTGATGTGTCTGATTCTATGGCTATAGCTATAGTCTGTGATGGGCATGGTGGCGAACGTTACTTCAGAAGTGACATTGGAGCCCAAAAGGCTATAGAAGCGACCAAAGAATGTGTTTCTTCCTTTATTAGAGAAGTTGATGAATCTCTCTTCATAGGGAAGGGATTTACACAGAAACAAGCCATAACATCAGAAGCTAAAACAAACATACTGACTAAAGATACTGAAACAGATAAAGCTTTACGTCAATTATTTTCATCTATTATATATAGGTGGAGAGAAAAAATAGTGCAGCATAGTACTGAAAGTCCTCTAACTGAAGAAGAAAAGAATAAGATTCCATTACAACACCAAGATGACTTTACAAGAAATATAGGCATAGAAAAAACCTATGGCTGCACTTTAATGTGTTATGTGGCAACAAAAAGCTATTGGTTCGCTTTTCACATAGGTGATGGGAAATGTATTGCTTATGATATTGATGGTAACTGGTACGAACCTATACCATGGGACGATAGATGTTTTCTTAACAAGACGACATCTCTTTGTGATTCAATAGCGTTAGATGAATTTAGATATTGCTATAGTGGAACAGGTCAACTACCTATTGCTGTTTTTTTTAGGATCTGATGGAATTGATGATTCTTTTGGAGCCACTGAAAACATGGTAAACTTTTATATACAAGTTCTAAAATTATTGGCGAATAGAAGTGAAGAAGTTGCTTATAAAAGTCTGACTGAGACTTTACCACAATTGAGTAAAATAGGAAGTAAAGATGATATGTCTGTTTCGTGTGTTTATGATGAAGAACTGGTCAATTCTAATATAAAATACTTTATAGACTGGCAAAGGAATAATGTTGGAGAAAATATAACAATATTAAACAATCGCATTATTAAACTCCAAGAAACAATTAATATTGCTAAATCTGGCAATCTTAATGATAAAAAAGCAATGATAGAATTCCAATATGCTCTAAAAGATTTGGATCAAGCATTCAAAGAAAAGAAAGTATTATCAGAAAAATGGAATCATTTTTCTAAAGAACTCTTAGGAGATAATTATTCACCTTACAAAGATGAAATAGGGTTTGGAGATGTGTTAAGAGAGATTCCTTCAAAGGAGTTTGACCAACAAGAAACAGAGATAACATCAGATGATGGTTCTTTGTCTGATAATAATACAAAATATCAAGCACAGAATGATCAAATATAATTAACACTATAGAGTAACTCTATCTACTGAAGAAATGAAATTACAAGAAGCTTTAAAACAACTCATATTCCAGTTTGGAGAAGATATTGTAGGAGATATTAAGTTGGCTAATTTATTAGCCGACTTCAATGCTTATGGTGAATACCCTGCAATGAAACAAATCTTTAAAGACAGCCAAAAAGCTGGATATGGGGAGAAATTACTTGAAGCCTATAGAAAAGACAAAAAAACTGCGATTGAGAAGGCATTAGATTACAGTCAAGAATTTGCTAAGATTTCAAAGTATAAGCAAGATTTAGTAAGCTATGGATTTGATAGCATACTTTTTGGATTAGGCTGTCTTTCTAATATAAACGAGCCCTTATCCAAAGGTTTCGACCCTTATTCTAAAGCTGATGATAATATTCTTGATAATCTATCAGATCTTTTATCTTCATGCCAAAAACAGTATCTTGATTTACTTGATAGGCTTATTACTCTTCCGAAAGACATATTAAGTGACGCACCAGGATTTTATTCTACTGAAGCTTTAAATAAACTATATGCTATAGAAGCAAAGATATACGCTTTACAGCAACAATTAAACAAAAAGGATTATGACTGGTGTAAAAATAAGAAAGATGAAAAGCTATCTTTTTATAAACAACAAAAAGAAAATGCTGTATCAAAAACATTAGTTGACTTAAAGAAATCATATACTGATATATTGTCTTCATCTATTATCATACCGAAATCGTTTTTTATTAAACGTTCTGGATATTATGATAAAAACACCCTGTCAAAGCTATCAAAGATAGAAGAAAGTATCAAACGAGCTTATTATAATATGAATAAGCAGTATGACAATTGGTGCTTAAAAGAAAGGAACAGCTGTTTAGATGAATACAAGGTAGAAACAAGTAGCATTGTACTACAGTCTATTGGGAAAATAGGTATACCAGCTGCAATACTTTTAATTGCTATTATATCAGGAATAAGTTATACATCATCATCTGAATCAATAGCAGCTTTTGAACAAGCCATAACATCAGGAGAACAATACGCAACGAAAGGCGATTACTCAACAGCATTAAAAATGTTTGATGACGCGAAAAGTAGTTATAATGCATCTTTTATACCATCATATTATAAAGGTATAGCAGATAATCATATAACAGAAAATATAAATCGATTAGCAGAAGAATGTTACGATCTATTAAGTAAAAAGAAATATACCTCTGTAAAAAACTTAATTAACTCTGTACCTAGCAATTTACTATCAGAGAATAAAACAAGATCTGAAAAAATAGAGAGAATACAATTGGATCTTAATAAAGCTATAGAGAATGGGTTAGATCATATGATTCTAAACATATCTAAAAATAACGGTCATTTAGATGAAAGCTCAAAAGAAGAATTAAAAGAATTGCTGAATGTAAATCCAAATGACTACTGGTTGAACTTTATTCAGAAGAAAGAAAAATGAAAAATAAAGCGAAGAAACTAATACGTAACATTCTCATAGGAGCAGTGGCTTCACTCTATAGCACGAGTGCACAAGCCAAAGAAAGCACTAATGTGTCATTCTTAGACAATCTTAATGATGATGATAAGAAAGATGCGGTTAATGCACTAAAGAACAAGATTTACAAAAACGTTTTGCAAATCACAAAAAAAGGAGATACAAAACTTATAGCTGGTCATCGGTCTCACATGTCACATCGCTCTGGAGGCGGCGGTGGTGGAGGTGGACATTACTCTCATGCTTCTCATTTTTCAAGTTATGGAGGCGGTGGTGGGCATAACAGTCATTCATCACACAGTTCCAGCTCCTATACCCCAGCAGTATCAAGACCAGCTCCAAAAACATATAAAACATACTCGTTAGGAGATAGAACATTAAGGAATGGTCTATACGGGAAAGATGTATCCGAGCTAACGACCTTGCTAATATCAAAACAATATCTAAGCAGTTCTTGGATTACCATGCAAAATGGATATCCGGTTTATAACAATTACGTAACTAGTGCTATAAGACGATTCCAAAAAGATGCAGGAATTACAGTAGATGGAATAGCTAATTCAACTACAATATCCAGACTTCGTGACTGGGATAGGAATAAAAGTACGATAGTATTAGGCATCAGAGACATATCATATAGTGAGAATCAAAATGTAGCAGGTAATGACGTGGATGAGCTTATCGCCTTACTTAGAAAAGCAGGATATTCTCCTAACCCTGCAAAATTAGAATATAAGAATGGTAAAGCTATATTCACAAAAGATATTGAAACAGCCGTTAAGTTGTTTCAAGCATACAATGGATTGAATCCTGACGGAATTGTAAATGACGACACTATTAATAAATTAAAAGCTATAGCCAAATAATGGAAATCTTTATTGATAGAAGAATATATACAGACGCATGTATTTCAAAAGCGATATATAGTCTGTCTGGAGATTATTCCATCTCTAGAAATATAATAGATGATAATACTGAAAAGATTACAATAGAAGCAATAAAAGAAGATAATCAAAAAGCTATGCAAAATCTGTTATTTACAGCTCTAAATGATTATAAGCTTAGACAAATAATAGAAGAAGAGACTCATGATATAAGGGTTATTCTTTATGCAAAGGCTTTTAGTGATTTTGATGAATTAGAAGAAGATGTATAGTTTATTACCTTTTACATATACAAAAATATCTGAGAAAGAAGTAATAGTAAACGAACTCGGAGATATGATGGCAGTGCCAATTGGTACTGTTAAATCAATTGTGCTTCGCACCATAGATCAAGCGAGCGACTTATATAAGTCATTGGTCGCTAATTTCTTTATAACAGAACAAAAAATCCCTGCATTGCTCGATATATATGCAGAACGTTTAGCTGAGAAAAAACGTTTTATGGATGATCGAACAGCTCTACATATATTTGTGTTAACACTTCGATGTAATCAGAATTGTATTTACTGCCAGGCAACAAGTCAAGATGAGAAATGCACTTATAAATCCATGTCCTTTGATACCATGAAGCACTCCGTTGAATTGATGTTCAAATCACCATCTAAATGGATCACAATGGAATTTCAAGGAGGTGAGCCGTCATTAGAGCCAAAGCTATTAAAATATGGAATAGAATTAGCCGAAGAAATCAACAAGGAAGAACGAAGAAATATACGCTATGTTTTATGTACAAACAGCATAAACCTAACGGATGAGATACTTGACATTTGCAAAAATTTCCATGTAGTTATCTCAACATCACTTGATGGTCCTATGTGGCTACATAATCAAAATCGAGGGAAAATAGATAGCTACCAGAAAGTAATAAAAGGAATAGAAAAAGCTAGAAAAATATTAGGTAAAGATCAAGTTTCTGCTTTAATGACAACATCCGAACTTGCATTAGATCATCCTAAAGAGATAGTAGATGAATATGTAAAGTTAGGATTCCACAGCATATTTCTAAGAGCTTTAAATCCATATGGATTAGCAAGTCATAATAGTAATTGGGAACTTTATACCGAAAGATTTATATCATTTTACAAAAAGGCATTCGAGCACATACTATCTATCAATCACAACGGTATATTAATGATAGAAGAGTTTGCTGCTATTATATTACGTAAAATACTCACTCCTTATTGTACCGGCTTTGTTGATTTACAATCACCAGCTGGTATCATAAACTCTGTTCTTGTTTATAACTACGATGGAAACTTATACGCTTCAGATGAATCTAGAATGCTGGCAGAAGAAGGAGATTTCACATTCAAAATCGGAAGTGTAAAAGATCCCTATGAGCATCTCATTTATGGGGAAAAAGCAAGAGAATGGTCAAAAGTATGGTCTAATGAAGTATTAGCTGGGTGCTCTGACTGTGGAGTACGTGCATATTGTGGAGCAGACCCAGTAAGAAATCATTCTACACAAAAAGACATTTATGGATTCAGACCAACATCTTTATTGTGTAAAAAGAATAAAGCCATTATTGAATACCTGATATCACTAATAATAGAAAGAGAAAATGAGGTAATGCCGATCTTCAGAACTTGGATAATATGAAACAGCGTGAAATAAATATTAAGTCAAATGACAATACATTGTTTGTCACAGAGCAATGTAATAATCGTTGTATCATGTGCTGTCAACCACCTAAACGAACTCATGATATAGATTCTTTATATGAGCAAAATATAGAAAGAATAAAACAAGCTCCTAAAAACCTTCAGAGTATAGGAATAACAGGAGGTGAACCCACATTGCTCGGTTATAAATTAGTGGAACTTATTCAGGAAATAAGAAAAGAACTTCCATGTACAGACATTCATCTTCTATCCAATGGTAGGGCTTTTAAAGATTCTGACTTTACTAAGGATATAGTGGAAGTAGGAGAAGATAAACTCATTTTAGGAATTCCTCTTCATTCAGACTATGCCGGGGATCATGATTTAATAGCAGGCTCCCGCAACGCATACACTGAAACCATGAAAGGATTATATAATATTGCAATGCAGGGTGGCATCATAGAATTGAGAATCGTAATGAACAAACTTAACTTTAGTCGCTTTCTGTCTATGGCCAAGTTCATACATAAAAACTTATCATTCGTAGCATGGACTGCATTTATGGGGATGGAAAAAACCGGATTTGCGGATAGTAAAAGTGAAAAGATCTGGATTGAACCAATAGAATATCAGGCAGAATTGGATGACGCTGTACATTTTTTGGCAGATTGGTATCATGAAGTAGCAATTTACAATATACCACTCTGCTTGTTACCTAAGGGATTGTACAATTTTGCCAAAAGAAGTATTTCAGATTGGAAAAATTACTACTTGTCTGTATGTAGTAAATGTGTTATGAAAGAAAAGTGTTGTGGGCTATTCTCGACATCAAGTGCTCCTTATGATGGTATAGCTCCTATATTGTCAATAAAAGATCAGTAATATGAAGTGTAAATATTGTGGATTAAAGGCAGGATTCTTTTCAAACGTTCATAAAGAATGCGAAGAGAAACATAAGCAAGGAATAGCAGAATTATTTGCATGCATTCATTCGTATTTTATAGGAAACGATAATATATCGATTGTTACCAACAAAATACAATCAGGTAAACGAGATAATTTTCTTTCGGAAGAAGATATTATAAGTTGTTGTCAAAGAGGCTTAAGTACCTTTACCGATACGATTCATTTGCCTATTACAAAATTTCACTTACAAAAAACAGATGAATTTTTAAATTCAATAGGTATAAGTAAGGCATCTCTCAATAAAGATAGGCAACTTGATAAACTTGGAAGTCGTTTATATCAAGGTGTTCTTATGAGTTACTTTGTTGAAAGATTGCCTTTAAATAAAATAGAGAAACGAACACAATTGGTTCTGAGCCTGATACCCTTAACAAATGACCTAAAAGAAAAAGTAGGATTAAGCGTATTGGATAAGGCTGCTGGAAAGTTTCTAGAAGATGGATTAATAAGTAATGATGAACAGATACAATTGGACGATTTTTCGCACTCTTTACAACTTCCAACAAACAACTTACCAGTTGAATATACTGGATCCAATATTGAGAAGATCCACCAAGCGGAGATTTTAAGACGCTTACAAAGTGGATTACCTCTAAAACAGAATATCATCAACATACCTATAATGCTTACACAAGGAGAATTTGTAATTTGGACCTATAATAATATATGTATGTACCAAGAGAAAATAACACGTGAATGGGTAGGAAGACATGGAGGTATGTCATTTAGGATAATGAAAGGTGTTTACTATAGAACTGGAAGTTCTAAAGGGCATCCAGTAGAACGATCCTCTATGGAGAATATGGGAACTGGTATATTAATATTAACAAACAAGAATATATGCTTTCACACCTCCAATCGTTCCATAAAAATACCTTACAAAAAAATTGCAGGTATGACACCATACTCAGATGGAATAGAAATACATCAAAATGGTACAAAAGCTCAAAGACAAGTATTTCAAGGATTTGATAGCTGGTTTATGATGAACCTGCTTTCAAATATTAACATCTAATTAATGAATCATGAAAGAATTACATATCTTAGCAAAAGGTCAATCAACGATACCCAGTTGTAAACAACATTTTAATGTATCATACTCCAAATATGGAAGCGGAGTTATAGAGTTAACACGATTTGGAGAATACTCACTAACAACAAGTGGTATAACAGATGTTGCAGCTCGTAGAACTGCAGAGTACAAAAGTGCTTATAACCGTGTAACAATGGACATGCTCCACGTATACGAGGCAGAAAACAGAAACTACACATCAATTCACCATAATATACCAAAGATAGAAGATGTTGCAGTTTATAAGAAAGAACTTATGAACTTAACACCTAAAAAATATACCCGACATAAATTTGAGTTACCTAAACCTATAAAATCTGAAGTAGAAGATGACTTACGTAATGAAGTTAAATATATCAACTTTAATGATGAAAATGTTTCTGAAAAAGAGTATATAAAAGAATCACTCAATAAACTTACTGAATATAGACAACAATATTGGCAAGAAGCTAATGAGTTGTTTGAACAAATAGAAGATGCAAAAGAAGAACGTGAGAATAAAAAATATTTTACCGAATACAAAAGAGAATATAATCAGAAAGAAGAATATATAAATGGAGAAGAAGATATTGTAGAAGAAGGAATTAATGCTTTGTGCTCTACTATAGAGATACCTTACAATATTAGCATCTCGTATACCTATAATAAAGTAAAACATTTGTTATCCGTTGAGATGACATTTGAGAATGGTATTAATGTCCCAGTGTCAAAAGCAACTATTCTTACTTCAGGAAAAATATCAATTAAGAATAAGCTGGTGAAAGAGATAATCCAAGATAAAACAAAAAGTATTATAAGCTGTGCATACTATATGGCTGGCAAATACTTTAATGTATCACCAAACATTCTGTATATTAGAATGTCTATTTATGACACAAACAAACAGAATCCTCTTTTATGGGTAGAATTTGAAAGAGATAAATTGTCAAAATTAAGACCCCTACTAACAGACATAATTTCTGATATTTTGGGATATCCTCATGTTTTGAATTACAAAACTAAAGGTGATACTCTTGAATTAGCAATAATGAACAAAACTACGTTTAATAATGAAGTAATGTTTGAAATTAGCAAATTAAACAGTAGTAGAGTATCAGTAGAATCGATAATTACAGATTTAGATGCAGATTATATAGCGTTATCTTTTAATGAAGCGCAACGTCTTATAAATGTACCTAGATTATCAGAGGCTATAAAAAAAGCCTTGTCTATAGCAAAAGACAATGGCTCAACTTATATCACATTAAGTAAACAATATAAAGGTATAATAGAAGAATTTTATAAGAACAAATGAATTTAAGACAAACAAATATTATAATATTGGCATTATTACTATGGAATCCTCTATTAATATTAATGCTATCTAAGGATTGGGTTATTACTCTTACTGTAATAACCTTATTGATTATAGTGGCATACCTTATATCAAAGAGTAAAAGTTTACGCTTAAAAGTGTGGGCTTTCAACTTATGTGCATTATCCAGCATAGCATTGCATTCAGAATTATTGTTTAGAGAGTTTTGCGATAAAAAAAACATCCCCAACCTTTACGAATTACACGGAAAATATTACTTTAATAAACCATATCTTAACCAAGAATTTCATACAAACGAATATGTAAGTCAATATCAAACAAATTGCCAGGGATACAGGCAAGATGTTTTATCCAATGCTGATGACACCATAAAATGTTGTGATTGGCTATTTATAGGTGATTCATTTACACAGGGGGCTCAAGTAAACTATGATGAACTTTACACAAGTATCCTTTTTTCCAGTTTTCCCAATAAAATAATAATCAATGGAGGTATTAGTGGGGCAGGACTTTATGATGAACTTAATTTTTTTAAAGATAAAGGAAAACAGCTATCTCCTAAATTAGTTTTTCTTCAGATAGGAGTATTCAACGATTTTTTTAACATCAAAGAGAACAATGCAACATATCAAGATTATTTAATGGAAAAATCTGATCTATATCGATATGTAGCATACAATATATTCTCTACGGATTCATTACCATTAGGCAGATGGACTGAACCATTCTTCCCTACAAAACAAGAAAATACTGATTATAATATATTATATAAAGCAGAATCGGAGATTAAGAGAAACGATAAGCTTGCCTTTGTGAAATGTCTACAAAATTGGAAACAGGAAGTAGAAAAAATAGGAGCGAAATTGATTCTAATCCTTATACCATCAAAAGAGCAAGTATCGCCATTGCTGTTAAAGCAGGTGACAGATAGATATAACATACTAGATTCTGAACTTGACTTGTCTGCACCTAATAGGTTATTTGCATCTACTGCATCCACATTAGGACTTAAGTCTATAGATTTAACACAAGATTTTCAGAAATCATCGAAATTTCCTTTCTTTACCCATGATGAACATCTGAATATTGTTGGTCACAAGATTATAGCTGAGCGTTTAACTAAAGAGCTGTCAGAGTATCAGGATTCAACAATTTATATAAGCAAAGGGAATAATCATGAAAGATATCCTATGTTTTATAAACAAGATAGTACGTTGTTATATCAAAGTCAAGAAGTTAATAGATATTTGATACTAAAACATTCTTTTAAAGATAATATTACAAATATTCTGATTAGCAGCTTCGAAGAACTAATACATCCTGTTTTTTCTGTTGATATGCGCTATCTGGCATGCACGGAGGGCTATCAAGAGGCAGGAGAAACAGATGTTATATTATATGACAATATAACTGGAGTCTCTAAGAAAATTAATCCAGACAATTTCCACTCCGCTATACCAATGTTTAGCCACAATGGAAGAATGATAGCAATGCCTATGTGGAATAATGAAGAGAACAAGGTTTCGAATATATATATTTACGATTTAAATAGATCGAAATATATCAAGCATATAAAATCCAATAAAGAATGTTGGAGACCGATTTTTTTCATAGATGATAAAAGTATTTTATATATAGAAAAAGCAAAATATTTTCTTGTTAAACAATATGATATTGAAAATGATTCTGATACAGATTTGTTAGAACTCCCATTTGACATATGGGATATAACTATATCTCCATCGGGAAGATATCTTGTATTCTCTGGCTATAAAGATGGAAACTGGGATCTTTTTTGCTATGCGTTTGAGACAAAAGAAGTTCGACAATTAACACATTCAATTGGGAATGAATGGGATCCAAATTTTGGTGCCACTGATGAAGATCTTTGGTATGCAGGTACATTTGGTTTTAACGATGGCATTTTCTACAGAAGAATAAAGCTATGAGAATACGCAACTTTATTATACTAATTGTCAGTATTTTGTGTTATGTATATGTAATACATTGGCAGTTCTTGATATATATGATACTATCAGGAATTGTTCTACTGATTGACAAATTGGATAAATCACTAATAAAGAGGGTGTTGTCTTGCTTTACAGTACTTCTACTTATTTGTGGATTTCCGATTCTAAAAGGTTTTTCAGCGGGAATTATTTATGGTTACTCAGTTTTCTCATTTAGCGCAATATCCTATATTGTAGACCAAAGTCGAAATAAAAAGAATTATTCAGCTATAGATACTCTTATCTATCTGTTTTTCTTTCCCAAAATGATGGCAGGCCCAATTGTTAGAGCTGCTGATTTTATCCCTCAGTTATCAACGATGGATATGAAGCTTACTTCAATATATAAAGGGGGCAAGCTGCTAATATATGGATTCTTCTTAAAAATGATTATAGCTGATAATATACTATATTCTACAATTGATGGAACTGGATTGAATCTGCTTATGCAGTCAATAATATTTGGCATTCAATTTTATATTGATTTTTATTCATATTCAATAATCGCTGTCGGGCTTGCATTGTGTCTAGGAATTACAATCTCATACAATTTTGACAACCCATATTCAGCTAAATCTTTTAGGGACTTCTGGAAGAAATGGAACATTACTTTGTCTTCATGGCTTAAAGATTATATATACATACCGCTTGGAGGAAACCGCAAATCAAAGTATATAACGCAATTTAATGTTTTAATAACATTCATTATTAGCGGGTTATGGCATGGACTAAGTTTTCCTTTTATATTTTGGGGTATGTGTCATGGATTTTTAGTTAATGTAGAAAAATATTTCTCTTTAGAACATAGATTAAAGAATATAACACTTAAATTTGGCTATAGAGCTATCGTTATTACAACTACGATGTTGTTATGGCAGTTGTTTAGGTTTGAAACGTTTGATGATATAATTAGATATTGCAATGATTTATTTCAATATAGCAAATTGAATGAAATGGATATTATAGGTTTTATTACATCAATACTTGTATTGATAGCGGTTGAAAGTAAAATAATAAAACATATCATATTTGACATGAGTATGGAAAGAAATTATATAATTGTGGAGGTTACATTTTTATCTATTATCCTAATGTTACTCTTACTATGCCCATTCAAATATACGTTTAATTTTTTCTATTTCAATTTCTAATATGATTATCCTTGGTATATCAGCATATTATCACGACTCTGCAGCAGCATTGTTAATAAATGGGGAAATTGTATCAGCATCATGTGAAGAACGTTTCACGAGAATCAAACATGATAAGAGTTTCCCAAAACTTGCCATACAATATTGCATGAGTGAAGCTAGAATAAATTATAAGGATTTGGATTATATAGTTTTCTATGAAAAACCTTTTATTAAATTTGAACGTATAATCACGACCCATATTCAATATGCACCAAAAGGGTTTCATACATTCATAAAATCACTTCCTATTTGGCTAAAAGAACGAGTAAATATGAAGCGAACTATTGAAAAAGAGCTTAATAGACTTTTTCAATGTAAGGAAAAGTGGAATGTTAGATTCGTAGAACATCATATGTCCCATGCCGCATTTGCTTATTATAATAGCTCTCACAAAGATGCCGCAATATTAGTTGTTGATGCTGTAGGCGAAATGGCAACAACATCTATAATGAAGGGGATGAATGGAAATATTTCACTTATCAAACAACAATTTTTTCCCCATTCATTAGGATTGCTATATTCATCATTTACATACTTTCTAGGATTCACAGTAAATTCAGATGAATATAAAGTTATGGGATTAGCCCCATATGGAGATTTAAAAGACAATCAGACTCAGTCTTTTATAAAAATAATCAAAAAAGAACTTGTTAATGTAGATGATTCTGGAAGTATAAAAATAAATGAAGAATATTTCTCATTTATGTATGGGCTTAAAATGATTAACGAAAAGAAATGGGAAAGATTGTTTGGAATAAAAAAAAGGGGAACAAATGATAAGATAGACCAATCTCATATGAATTTAGCTATGGCTATTCAAAAGGTAACAGAGGAAATATTATTAAATCTTGCTAAACATGCAAAGAAGATAACTAATTCTAATCATCTATGTATTTCTGGAGGGTGTGCATTAAACTGTTCGGCAATGGGAAAAATAAAAGCATCAAAAATCTTTGATACCGTATCAGTCCCTTTTGCACCTGGAGATGATGGAGGAGCTATTGGAGCTGCATTATATTTATATTCACTTTTGGATTGTAATATACAACCAATAGTAAGTCCATATTTGGGTCCCCAATATACGAATGATGAAATCATTAATATTTTGAGCAATCAAGCACTAAAGTTTACAATTCTTTCTGATAGTGAATTATATGAGAAAGTGTCAGAATATATATGTGAAGGAAAAATCATAGGATGGTTTCAAGGCAAAATGGAATTTGGTCCACGCGCTTTAGGCAATCGAAGTATATTAGCAGATCCAAGAATTGCAACTATGAAGAATATCATAAATGCAAAAGTTAAATTTAGAGAGTCGTTTAGGCCATTTGCACCAATAGTAATGAAAGAGGATGCGTCACAATACTTCAATGATAGCAACTCACCTTATATGATGTTCACGACGAAGGTTACTGAGGATTGTAATAATATACCTGCCGTTACTCATTTAGATAGAACAGCTAGAATTCAAACTGTAACAAAAGAACAAAATGAACAGATATATTCACTTCTACAAGCGTTTAAGTCTAAAACAGGATGTTCTGTTTTGTTGAACACAAGTTTTAACGTCATGGGGGAACCTATAGTTTGTTCTCCTTACGATGCAGTAAAAACATATATAAAGTCAGACATAGACATTTTAGTCATAAATCAATTTCTAATAGTAAAATAAATATGAGTTTTATAAAAGAAATATTTACATTTATTGTAAATGAAAAGAAATGGTGGCTTGCTCCATTAATTTTTATATTGGTAATCGTATCGTTGCTGGTGATTTTTGCAGATTCAGCAGTGGCACCATTTATTTATTCTTTATTCTAATGAAAAAGATAATATTTATTTTGAAAGAGATAGCGAAGATAATTAATGATATTATAATAGCAATCTGTCTAACAATTATTTATGGAATTATTTGTATTTATCACTTATTTATAAAAAAAGAGAATAGACAATGGCACGAATTTAGAAAAAAGAATAATGAATTAGAACAAACAAAACACCCATGGTAAGAAAAATGAAATACATATTAGCAATAATAGCAACAGTTATTGTTGTATATGGATGGTGTAATTATAATAAACAGAATCAAGCTGAAGTCCAAGAAGCAACAGAATCCATAGAATCTGAGAAAGATTTAGTATCACCATGCTATATAAACAAAAAAACATCAGAACAGATACTAAACAGGTTTGCATATATAACGTCATATAATAAAGAAACGCGGACTCCCAATTGGGTAGGTTGGATCTTAACAGCAGAACATACAGATGGAGAATATGTGCGAAAAGGTCATTCTTTTATCGAGGATTTAGATGTGCCAACACCTAGAGCAATATATTCTGATATAAAAGAAGGAGAATGCGGTTATCAACGTGGACACATGTGCCCTGCTGGAGATAATAAATGGTCGTATAAAGCACAGAAAGAGTCTTTTTTAATGACAAATATATGTCCTCAAAACGGAGATTTAAATCAGTATGATTGGAAATATTTAGAAGAAGCATGCAGAGAATGGGCTAAAAAATTTGGAAAAATATACATAGTTGCTGGGCCCATCTATTACAGCAATAAATATAGAACTGTAGGAGAAAATAGAATAGCAGTACCTGAGGCTTTTTTTAAAGTAGTTTTAACTATTGGAAAAGAAAAAAGTCAAACACAGGCAATAGGTTTTATTTATGATAATATTTCAGGTCATAACTCGTTAAGTTACTATGCTCGACCTGTAGATTATATCGAAGAAATTACAAAACTTGATTTTTTCTATCAATTAAATCATTACTGTCCACTAAAAGTCGCAAATAGTTCTTTGAAATAATTGAATTACAGT
>ERZ835880.425-NODE-425-length-45929-cov-5.498866_pt1 | contig 45929 bp, 39 predicted proteins | sample MGYA00519944_ERZ835880 | MGnify/ENA primary metagenome ERZ835880 (study PRJEB31850, sample SAMEA3708787) | human gut metagenome | biome: human gut; feature: human-associated habitat; material: faeces | place: China | collected 2014 ... | reverse complement strand
CCAAGTAATCTACTGGGCACAAGTCGTTAATACCTACGATCTGGATATCGTTTCTTTTCTGAGCTGCACGGAATACGAAACGGCCGATACGACCGAAACCGTTAATACCTACTTTAATCATCTTAGTTAAATTTTAAAGGTTTTATAATAAACTTTATAAACGCTCGTATAAAATAAAGGAAGAATATAAAATTCTTTTGCACCCCTCCTTATAACGCACTGCAAAAGTAAGCATTTCTTTTGAAAAGCGTACATGAAACCATGATTATTTTAACAAAAAAATTATAATCGGACAGAAAAGAAAAAGAAAAATCCGATTGTTTCTTCTGGCCATGCATCAGCATTTCCCAAAAGAAACAACCGGACTTATTCCGTCTTCAAAATATCAGGATTTCTATCTTAGTCAATTATGTCAAAGCCGCAATACGGAACCAGTGCTTTCGGTATGCGGATGCCTTCCGGAGTCTGGTTGTTTTCAAGCAGAGCTGCTACAATACGAGGCAATGCCAATGCAGAGCCGTTCAATGTATGACAAAGTTCAGTTTTCTTGTCAGCATTACGATAACGGCATTTCAAGCGGTTAGCCTGATAAGTATCGAAGTTAGAAACAGAACTTACTTCCAACCAGCGTTTCTGTGCTTCCGAATATACTTCGAAGTCGAAGCACAACGCAGCTGTAAAGCTCATATCACCACCGCACAGACGGAGAATACGATACGGCAATTCCAGTTTCTTCAGCAAGCCTTCTACATGATCCAACATTTCCTGATGAGACTGTTTAGAATGTTCCGGTTTATCGATACGAACCAACTCTACTTTAGAGAATTCGTGTAAACGGTTCAAACCACGTACATCCTTACCATAAGAACCTGCTTCACGACGGAAACACTGTGTATAGGCACAATTCTTGATAGGCAACTGCTTTTCATCCAGAATCACATCACGGTAGATGTTTGTTACAGGTACTTCTGCAGTAGGGATAAGATACAGATCATCCAAATTGCAGTGATACATCTGACCTTCCTTGTCGGGCAACTGACCTGTGCCGTAACCAGAAGCAGCATTCACTACTGTAGGAGGCATAATTTCTTCGTAACCTGCAGCACGAGCCTCATCGAGGAAGAAATTAATCAACGCACGCTGCAAGCGAGCACCTTTACCTTTATATACAGGGAAACCTGCACCGGTAATCTTCACACCCAAATCGAAATCTATCAAATCGTATTTCTTTGCCAGTTCCCAGTGAGGCAGAGCGTCTTTCGGAAGTTCAGTTTCCATTCCTCCCATTTTTTCTACCACATTATCTTCGGCACCTGTTCCTTCGGGTACACTGTCGTAAGGCACATTAGGAATGGTATACAATACATTCTGCATATCTTCTGCAGCCTTATCCATTTCTGCCTGCAAACCTTTGCTTACTTCCTTGATTTCAGCTACACGAGCTTTGGCAGCTTCGGCTTCTTCTTTTTTGCCTTCTTTCATCAGCATACCGATGCTCTTCGAGATGGAGTTTACTTCTGCAAGGTTTCTGTCCAACTGATTTTGCGCATTGCGTCTTCTGTCATTCAGCTCAAGCACTTGTGCAATGGTTTCTTTTGCATTTGCAAAATGCTTCTTCTCCAATCCGCGAATTACCTTCTCGGTATCTTCTGTAATTTGTTTAATAGTAAGCATATCTTTTTTATGTTTTAATATCTTAATTTCCTGTTTTGCGATGCAAATATATAGCTTTTTTAAGAAAAAAAGGAGACTGGCTTCATTTTATTGCAAAGTCTGTTCATACAATAGGGCGAAACTCCTCTCCTCACCCTTCACATAAGGGTTGTTTCACCCTGTTGCCGACATATTTCAGCAAATCAATTCCAGACGTATATCCGACGGCACCAGCTATACAGCCGACAGCGCTGACTGCGGAAACGACATCGCCGATTATGCATCCGACGTCGTCGGATACAGTACACAAACGTTCACAAGAAGTTATATTACCATTGTTCTTTCACCTTTTATTTTATGGCAACAATTACTCTAGAACATTTTCAACAGACAGTTCCAATTCTCCAAATTCAATCATTGCATTGAACAGACGGATATGGATATAATCTGCCAGCTGACCGGCTTTTATCGGATATTCTGTTACAAGGCCTTCATTGAGCAGGCGTTGCCGGTGCGTTCCGTTCAGCAGAGGGGAAGAAGGAGTATGCCATTCCCGTCCATTCCACAAAGCAATATTGGCAATGGAGGTATCAGTGAGGAATCCGTGCCGCACAATCAGGACATCGTCGGCCTGTTCCCGTTGTGCAAACAGGCGGTCGAGTACCGAACGGTCTGCCCATTTGAAACGGTAGTCTATCGTTTCATCCTGAATAAGTTTCAGTGAGGAAACCGGACGTATTGTATAAGGAAAATATTCCACCGACTCTATCTCGTGGCCATACACCAGCCTGCAACGGGTACGCTCTTCATACCCCTCCGGATTGACAAAGTTCCGCACATCCAGCAAAGGGGAATCATTCCAAAAGAAACGCCGTGTTTCATTCATACGGCGATTGTGGTATTCTACATTTTTCAGTTCTCCGTTCTCTATACAGAGTGTTTCAATAAATCGGTACATATACTTTCTGTTTCATTTCTTCATATTCACTCCGTACATCACTCTTAAAAGTAATGCCCCCACCGCTTTTGTATACCATGCCTTGTTCTGTCTGCTCCAAGAAACGAATCAAGACTGCACTATCCAGATTATCACCATCAAAATACCCCATCACACCGGTATAAAAGCCACGGTGATAAGTCTCTGCCTCACGGATAATTTCTACAGTCTTCTTCTTGGGGGCACCGGTAATGGAGCCGGCCGGAAGCATACAAAAGAACAGTTCGCCCAAACGACTGCGATAGTCTTCGGGCAGTCTGCCGCGTATCTCCGAACTCATCTGAAGCAGCGTACTCCGATGAGTAATGAGTTTTTCCAGATAGCGATAACGCATCACGGTAACTTCTGTGGCCACCTGACTCAGGTCATTGCGAATTAAATCGGTAATAGTAGCATGCTCGGCGGTTTCTTTCTCATCGCCCAGCAACTGCTCACGGGCATGAGGCAAAGTGGCATCGATAGTGCCTTTCATGGGGTATGAATATATAAACCCGTCTTTTATGCGGACAAAGGTCTCGGGAGAAAAAACAGTAAAGGAATCTTTTACCCAAAGTTTATACTTTGCCCGTGCATGATCGAACACTTGCCGGAGCGTCAGGTTGGTACGGACAGGAGTCGCACAGGTCAAATTGGTCAGAAAAGAATTGCCTCCGTATAAATTGCGGTAAACTATATCGAACGATCTGGCATATTCTTCAAACGACTGAGGAAAAGCCTGCCAGTCGAATGAATCTGGGAAAGGTGTGACTTTGTCTTTTACATTCGCTACATCGGGAAATACAAACAAGAGGTCTTCCGAAGAAAGCTTCGATGTTTCTTCCACCAGACACTTTTCTCCGTCGAAATCTATCAGAAAAAAGAAACTGCGCCGTTCGCTCCCCCACAGGTTCATACGCGAAACAGCTTCTTCCCGGTTACAAAATACAAGATTACCTTTATTCATAATTATTTTCCGCAATAAAACTTAGACAGTGTGCAAAGATACAACAATTAAAAGGATATTTTGTTTTTTGTCCTATCTCTCTTACTAAATCCATTTGCCACTTCTCTCATTACACTCCGTTTTTACAAAACAGACTTCACCATTTTTCAAATTGACCAAAATACGGTGAAATAGAACACTTTTCCAGAGTAAACAATCTTCTTCTTTCTAAATTTAATATCTACTTTTGCCCATAACCAATTACAAATAAACCATGTATCAGACTAAATATTTATTTCAGTTATACACTCTGATTACGCTTTGCTTCCTATCCGGATGCGACATGATAGAGTATCACCCGTACGATTTAGATATAGACGGAGAGACCGGAATAAACGATAAAAACATTCAGGAAATAGAGCAAAGCCAGCAAACAAAAGAAACAATCTCTTTTGCAGTCATCAGCGATACCCAACGCTGGTACGATGAAACGGAAGATGCAGTAGAGAATATCAATGCACGCAATGACATTGACTTTGTTATACATACTGGAGATATTTCTGATTTCGGAATGAAACTGGAATTCGAGAAACAAAGAGACATTCTAAACCGTCTGACAGTTCCTTATGTATGCCTTTTAGGAAATCACGACTGCCTGGCCACCGGGAAAGAGGTGTTCAATCTAGTTTTCGGGAAAGAGAATTATGCTTTTACAGCAGGAGATGTACGTTTCATCTGCCTTAACACCAATGCCTTGGAATTTGACTATACAGAAGCTGTGCCCGATTTTACGTTTCTTCGCAACGAGCTTGAGAACCTTTCTCCTTCCATCAAAAAAACTGTAGTAGCAATGCATGCAGCCCCCTATTCCGAACAGTTTAACAACAATACGGCTTTTATCTTCCACGAGTACATCAAACTGTTTCCCAGTCTTCAGTTCTGTATTCATGGACATGGCCATACCCTCAGTGCAAAAGATTTGTTTGAAGACGGAATCTTTTATTACCAATGTGCCAATATAGAAAAACGTTCCTATTTACATTTCACCATCACTCAAGATCAGTATACCTATGAAGTCATTGATTTTTAAAATTCATTTTCTCTTTATACTTATTTCCTTTCCTGCTTTGCTTTTTGCGGAATCGCCTTCCGACTCTGTCACAACAGTACGAAAATGGGATAAAAGAGTTCATTTAAGATATAAAGGATGGCAACGTTTAAAGCCGACTCATGTTAAATACCAATATGCAGGAGGCATGGGAGTTTCTTCTTTGGGTATAGGGTGGGATTACGGAAAGCGTGCGCAATGGGAAACGGATTTCTTTGTAGGATATCTTCCTAAAAAATATGCAAACCAGTTCAGGCTTACCTTCACTGTCAAACAGAACTATATTCCTTTCAGCATTTCACTGAATGATCATTGGGCTATAGAACCTTTTTACTGTGGTCTTTATGTAACAACCATTACAGGTGAAGAATTCTGGAAAAAAGAACCGGGCCGTTATCCTAACAAGTATTACAACTTCAGTACAAAACTCCGCCCTTATATTTTTATAGGACAACGAATAGGTTTCAACCCTCATCATAAAACATTACGAAACATCTCACTGTTCTACGAAGTCGGTACTTGTGAGTTATACATTATCAGTAAGGCTACTAACCATGCTCTTACAATGAAAGACATCTTAAGATTCTCTTTCGGAGCAAAGGTGCAGTTATTCAAAGAATAAACTCTTAGGGTATTATTCAAAACGAATGGACTTGGCCGGATGAATGCGGCTTATGAGATAAGACGGACCGACAAGCATCAGAACAGACACAATGAGTGTACAGATATTGAGCAACAGATAAATTCCCCAATTGAATTCAACCGGAACAAAGTCTACATAATAAGTAGCAGGATCGAGTTTTACGGGATGGAAGAAATACTGTATGACACAAATGGACAGTCCGATTGCATTTCCCCATATCATCCCCTTGGTAATAAGAAAGACCGAGAAAGATAGAAAGACTTTGCGAATAGCTGTATTGTCTGCTCCCAATGCCTTAAGTACTCCAATCATATTGGTACGTTCCAATATAATAATCAACAGACCGGATATCATGGTAAAACCTGCGATTCCTATCATCAGAATCAAGATTACCCATACATTGATGTCCAGCAAATCGAGCCATGCAAAAATCTGAGGATACGCTTCTTCTACCGTACGGGAATAATATATGCTTCCATGACGATCTTCTTTCGTATCGAGATGTTCACGGAATCTATCGTTTACCCAATCCAGTTTACTATAATCAGAAACGGCTGCTTCCAGTCCACTTACCTGTTCGGACTTCCAGTTGTTCAAACGATTCACTGTATACAGGTCGGTCACCAGAAACAGATCGTCGTAAGCCGAAAAATTAGTCTGATAAATCCCTGCAACTGTCAAACGGCGAGCCCGTATCTTGCTTTCCAAATAATATGTATACAGCTTATCGCCTACTTTCAAAGATAATTTATTAGCGATAGTCCGTGATACCAGTACCTTACCACTCGATGCCGAATCTGCAAAAAGAGGAATCTCGCCTTCTTGCAGATGTTTCTTAAGGAAAGTCAGATCATACTCCTGTCCTATTCCTTTGAGTACCATTCCCTGGAAATTATCTGATGTCATAATCATGCCCGGTTTTGTAGAGTACCGCTGTACGTGGCTCACTTCCGGTACAGACTGCAACACCTGCATCAAGCTGTCATTTCCCACTATCGGTGTAGCCTGATAAGACTGAGCATCGTCCAAGCTGGTCACTAAGATATCGGCTCCCAAGCCTACAACCTTATCGCGTACCTGATGCTTGAAACCGATTACAACAGCTACCACTACAATCATGACAGCCAAACCAATGGCAATGCCTGCCACAGCAATATGTATGGCAGGCTTAGAGACTTCTTTTCCGTCTTTATTATTTTTGTAAATACGACGAGCTACAAATAGTTTCCAGTTCATATCAGCACGAAAATTGCTTAATCGTCTACTCTTCCCGGATAAGCGTCCAGAGCTTTACGTAGCACATAGAGAGCACGAACCAAATCTTCCTTTTTCAAAACGTAAGCTACACGTACCTCATTCTTTCCTTTACCCGGTGTGGTATAGAATCCGCTGGCCGGAGCCATCATGATGGTTTCCCCTTCATAGTCGAACTCCTCCAAACACCATGCACAGAATTTTTCACTGTCATCGACAGGAAGTTTGGCTACCGTGTAAAAAGCGCCCATAGGAATAGGAGAATAAACCCCTGGTATACGGTTCAATCCGTCAATCAAACATTTACGACGCTCTACGTATTCGTCATACATTTCGCGAGTATATTCTTCCGGCTCATCCAATGAAGCTTCCGCTGCAATCTGTCCAATCAAAGGAGGACTCAAGCGTGCCTGACAAAACTTCATAACCGCTTTACGTACCTTGGGATTCTTTGTAATCAAAGCACCAATACGAATACCACACTCCGAATAACGCTTAGATACTGAATCAATCAAGACGACGTTCTGCTCTATTCCCTCCAAATGACAAGCCGAGATATAAGGAGAACCTGTATAAATGAATTCACGGTAAACCTCATCCGAGAACAAGAACAAATCGTACTTCTTTACCAAGTCACGAATCTGATTCATTTCTCTTCGCGTATACAAATAACCGGTAGGGTTATTCGGATTACATATCAAAATACCTTTGGTCCGTTCGTTTATCAGCTCTTCAAACTTCTCAACCTTAGGAAGAGAGAAACCTTCTTCGATTGTAGTCGTTACGGTACGAATAATTGCTCCTGCCGAAATAGCAAACGCCATATAATTGGCATACGCCGGTTCTGGTACAATGATTTCATCACCCGGATTCAAACAGCTCAAAAAAGCAAACAATACAGCTTCCGAACCTCCTGTTGTAATAATGATATCATCCGGATCCAAATGAATGGCATATTTCTCATAATACCCAACGAGCTTTTCCCGATAACTACGATAGCCTTGACTGGGACTATACTCAAGTACTGTGCGGTCGATATGTCGAATCGCATCAAGGGCGGCTCGAGGAGTAGGCAAATCCGGCTGACCGATATTCAAATGATAGACATGGATTCCTCTCTTTTTTGCATTCTCTGCCAAAGGAGCCAACTTTCTGATAGGTGACTCTGGCATTTCCTGACCTCTGATGGATATTTCTGGCATATACAATAATTTTAAAACATTATTGCAAAGATAACGGTAAAGGAGAAAACACGCAACTAATATGAGAGAATAAATCCCAGCAAACTACCATTAAGATTCTTACATAAAGTCAATGTATGTTATCAAAACTCATTTTATAAGGTCAGCTCAAAATAAAAACATATATTTGAATTAGCAGTTAACACAAATATTCAGAATCATGGATTTATACCTTATTATATTCACTTCCGGTAATTACAGAAAAGAGCAAGTTTATGAAAGCCACAAAGATTTATTTGTTGCTTTGGAAAACCATTTCACGCTTCATCTTATAAACTATAAAGATGCAGATACAATTCCAAGCAATTCTTACAAGATGGCTTTCATAGCAAGCGGACAGGTAGAAGATAAAGTAATCAGTAATTTCAGCATCTTCCCCTATCCCATTACTTTACTGACCGACGGACTGAACAATTCATTGGCAGCGGCAATGGAAATTGCTGCATGGATTCGAAGCAAGGACATGAAAGTACAGATAATCCATGGCCGTACACAGGAAATGGTCAGTCAAGTACTGCAACATCATCAAGCTTTCCAGGCACGTCATTACCTAAAAGGAAAGAGAATCGGTGTTGTGGGCACTCCATCTTCCTGGCTAGTGGCTTGCCATGTAGACTATCTGCTTGCCAGCAAAAGATGGGGAGTGACATATGTAGATATTCCAATAGAAGAAGTCTATAAATTATACAATCAAATTACAGATGATGAAGTGGGAGTAGAAGCTTCTCTTTTTGCAACCCGGGCACAAGCTTGCCAAGACACGACTCCCGAGATTTTACTTCAAGAAATGCGTTTATACAAGGCTGTCAAAACCATTTGCAAAGAAGAGAAACTGGATGCGGTCACTCTGTCCGGCGCATTATTGACAGAAGAATTACAACTGACCGGTTGCCTTGCCAGTTCTTTGCTCAATGACGAAGGAATACCTTCCGGATGCGAAGGTGATTTACAGGCAATCATGACACTTCTGATGGCAAAGGCTCTGACAGGACAAACTTGTTTTATGGGCAATCCGGCTTTTATCGATACCCAGAACAACGAACTGCTATTAGCACATTGTTCAATACCTACCAGCATGACAGACAGCTACATCATCCGTGATCATTTCGAAGCAGCTACAGGTATTGGTATACAAGGTATCGTACACCCTGGCGATGTGACCATTTTCCGTTGTGGAGGAGAATGTCTGGATGAATATTTTGTCACAGAGGGATACTTGACGGAAAACATGAATCTTCTTACAGCCTGCCGTACACAATTAAGAATAAAACTGGACAAGCCTGTTTCTTATTTCTTAAAAAATCCGTTAGGCAATCATCATGTGATGTTACTTGGGAAACACGCACAAGCCATACAGGAGTTCATGCAACAAAACCGGTGCAAACTGAGAGAATAAAGGATAGAAAAGTGAATTACTTTCTGCCATGAAGAAGTCGATAGTCTGTATTTTTTAATTTATCTTTGCATAAAAGATACTAACCCTTAAAAGAAAAAACAGTCATTATGATGCATAATTGGTTTGAATGTAAGATTCGTTACGAAAAAGTCATGGAAAATGGAATGAACAAAAAAGTAACAGAACCTTACTTGGTAGATGCACTCAGTTTTACAGAAGCAGAATCACGTATTATTGAAGAAATAACTCCTTTTATCAGCGGAGAATTTACAGTTTCCGATATCAAAAGAGCCAACTACAGCGAACTTTTCCCCTGTGAGGAAGACAGTGCAGACCGTTGGTTTAAATGCAAATTGTACTTCATCACACTCGATGAAAAAAGCGGAGCAGAAAAAAAGACTGCAACCAACGTACTGGTACAGGCAGCTGACTTACGGGATGCTGTCAAGAAACTGGATGAAGGAATGAAAGGAACAATGGCAGACTATTCCATTGCATCCGTAGCCGAAACAGCTATCATGGATGTATACCCTTATTCTGCCGAACCTGATGTAAAGCCAGAGTTCCCTGACGCAGACAAAAGATAAATAATATCCAACCGCCTATGGACATCCAAGCAAATTTAAAGGAAGTACTTACCAGTTTACCTGCACAGGTAAAACTGGTAGCGGTATCGAAGTTTCACCCTAATGAATCGATAGAACAGGCTTATCGGGCAGGGCAACGTATATTTGGAGAAAGTAAGGTACAAGAACTTACCGGCAAATATGAAACGTTACCCAAAGATATAGAATGGCACTTCATTGGACATTTACAAACCAACAAGGTCAAGTATATTGCTCCCTATATCGCCATGATACATGCCGTCGATTCTTACAAGCTGTTAGCCGAAATCGACAAACAAGCAGCCAAAAACGGCAGAGTAATACCTTGCCTTCTCGAAATACACATCGCACAAGAAGAAAGCAAATACGGTTTTACCTTTCAGGAATGCAGAGAAATGCTTGAAGCCGGAGAATGGAAAAACCTCACACATATCTGCATTGCCGGATTGATGGGAATGGCTACTTTCACAGAAGATGAAACAGAAATAAAAAGAGAATTTGATTCACTGAAACAGTTCTTCAACGAAATCAAACAGAATTATTTTGCTGACAGAGATACATTCCGGGAAATTTCGATGGGAATGTCGCACGATTATCCACTCGCGATAGAAGCAGGAAGTACCCTGGTACGAGTAGGCAGTAAAATATTCGGAGAAAGAATTTATTAAAAAAACAAGCAATATGGAACAATTGAAAACTACATTTGCAGGATTATCACTGAAAAATCCCATTATTATCAGTAGTTCGGGATTGACTAACAGTGTAGAGAAAATAAAAAAACTGGAAGAAGCCGGTGCAGCAGCCGTTGTACTTAAATCTGTTTTCGAAGAACAAATCAACATGCAGGCAGGTTTCATGCAGGGCTATGGTTCTCCTGAAGCAGACGACTATTTGGGAGCTTATGTACGCTCACATGCATTGAGCGAACACATCAGCCTCATCGAACAGGCAAAAAAAGAATGCTCTATTCCTATCATCGCCAGCATCAACTGCTACAGCGACAGTGAATGGACTGACTTTGCAGCAATGATGCAGAACGCAGGAGCTGATGCTTTGGAGCTGAACATCTTGTCATTGCAGACCGACAAAGATTATAAATTCGGTAGCTTTGAGCAGCGCCATATCGATATTCTCTGCCATGTAAAGAAGGTTGTCAACATTCCTATAATTATCAAATTAGGAATGAACTTTACCAATCCTATAGCTCTTATCAACCAGCTTTATGCCAACGGAGCAGCTGCCGTTGTTTTATTCAACCGTTTCTACCAGCCCGACTTCAACATTGACACACTAAGCTTTACAAACACCAACGTAATGAGTACTCCTCAAGAACTGGCAAGCCGTCTGCGCTGGACAGCAATTGCTTCTGCGGAAGTTCCACAGATAGACTATGCTGTATCTGGTGGTGTACATTGCGGCAAAGGTGTTATCAAATCCATTTTAGCAGGCGCATCAGCTGTAGAAATTTGCAGCGTTATTTATCAATATGGTGCAAAAGAAATTGCAAAAATGGAGAAAGAACTGGCAGAATGGATGAACGAACAGGGATACAATACGATTTCTCAATTCCAGGGCAAAATGAACGCTTCTGCATGTGGAGACGTAAACCCGTTCGAACGTACCCAGTTTATGAAATATTACAGCAATCACGAAGAATAAGTATAAGTGAACAGAACAGGGGAAATATTTTCCCTGTTCTGTATAAACCAATCAGTCTCCCTTATATTGTTGCAACCATGAAAAGTCTATTCAGCCTCATAGGATTACTGCTGCCTGTTGCCGGACTGGCACAAACGGAAGTCCAACCGGACAGTTTAGTATGTTCACCCATATCAGCTTCTAACGACAGTCTTTATGTACCATTACAGTCACCAGTCGTAGAATCCGGAATATACAGACCCTTTGGCTTATACGGTATTACTCCTTTTGGATATGGCTTCTCGACATGGGAGTTGCACAAAGGCTTCAATGCTTCCATCGGACTAAACCTTACATTCAGTCCCAGCCGTTATGCCCCTTCAGGCGTCGGATTCGGACAAGATGCAGCATTCATGTATGCCGTTCCGGTAAGCAACCGCATCAGCATTGCAGGCGGACTTTATGCAAGCAACATGAACTGGGGATTCGTAAACTATCAGCAAGTAGGAATTGCTGGGGTAGCCGCTTTCCAGCTGACAGACCGGATCAGTTTTACGGCTTATGGAGTCAAATCATTGACACCTCAACGTCCCCAATACTACTATCCTCTGCCCAACTACAATCCTGACAGATTTGGCGGCATGTTCAATTTTAAAATTGGAGAAAGCGCAGCCATCAGTATAGGAGTAGAAAGCAGACAAGGGAATACCCCCTGGTGGTATTAGCCTACTTTTCTATAAAACCATACAAACTCATGAACAAATCTTTGTTAATCTCACTGGCAATCAGTCCGATTGTCTCTGCCGCAGCCAATACACCGAACAGTAACACACCTAATATCATCCTGTTTTTAGTAGACGATATGGGATGGCAAGATACATCTGTTCCTTTTTACAACAACGAGAAAACCAACCTGAACAAACGTTACCATACTCCCAACATGGAGCGTATGGCTCAAATGGGAGTCCGTTTTACAGAAGCATATGCCTGTGCCGTATCATCCCCTACCCGTTGCAGTATTATGTCGGGAATGAATGCAGCACGCCATCGGGTAACCAACTGGACCCTGAACTATGATGAAAAGACAGATGCTCCCAGTGCAACCCTCGACATTCCAGACTGGAACTACAACGGCATCCAACCGGATACGGTAACCACTGCATACAATCGTAAAAATACCACACCTATTACATCACTCCCCAAAATCTTACGCGATAACGGATATTACACCATCCATTGCGGGAAAGCTCATTTTGGTGCAAAAACTACTCCGGGAGCCAATCCTGCAACAATGGGATTCGATGTGAATATTGCCGGAGGAGCAAACGGAGCACCAGGAAGCTATCTGGGAACAGAATTCTTCGGAAAAGGAAGTCCGCAAGAAGTAAAAGGAATGGAGAAATATTACGGACAGGATATTTTCCTTACCGAAGCTCTCACGATAGAAGCACTGGAAGCGCTGAAAAAACCTATTGCAGAAAATAAACCGTTTTATCTGTACATGTCGCACTATGCAGTTCATTCGCCCTACAATAATGACAAACGTTTTTCGGACAAATACCGCGGTAAGTTCGACGAACAACTTCAGGCTGGGCTCAATGAAAACGAAGCCCGATATGCGGCCATTGTAGAAGGTATGGACAAGAGTTTGGGAGATATCTTGGACTTCTTGGAAAAGAACCCGGAAGTAAAACAGAACACCATCATACTGTTTATGTCGGACAATGGAGGACAAGGATTGAACAACGTACGACAGGGACGTGAAAACCGAGACCAGAACTTCCCGGCAAAAGCAGGAAAAGGCTCTGCTTTCATGGGAGGCGTACGCGAACCGATGATGGTATACTGGCCGGGAGTAACCGAAGGAAACTCGCTCAACGACCAGCGTGTGATGGTAGAAGATTTCTACCCCACCATACTCGAGATGGCAGGTGTTACACAATATTCTCCTGTACAGACTATCGACGGAGTCAGTTTCGTAAAAGCCTTGAAACAGCCTGCTTATCGATACGAACGTCCCATCTACTGGCATTTCCCTAACCTTTGGGGAGAAACCCAAAATACAGAAGAAGGCTACGGAGCTTATTCCGCTATTTTGAAAGGAGACTATCACCTGATTTACACTTGGGAGACAGGACAAAAAAGACTATACAATGTCAGAGAAGATATCGGTGAACAAAACGATCTCTCCAAAGTCTATCCTGAAATAGTAAATGAACTTTCGAAAGAATTGGGTAACTACCTCCGCCAAACCAATGCTCAACGGCCTGTAATCAAAGCCACTCAAAAGGTTTGTGCATGGCCCGATGAACGATAAATTCAGATACGATACTGATAATATGCTTTAGCCGACGCCGTCGGCTGTATAATCAACGACGCTGATTCCATAATTGACCACGCCGATTGTACAGCCGACGACGTCGGCTAAAATACCAATCCATTTCCGGAATACATTGCATACACATCATAAAGACTGGTTCACTTGATGCATCATCAAATTGAACCAGCCTTCGTTTTTTATCCTAAGCTTCCGACTTAATAAACCTCCAGACTCCAGCGGCAATTGCTCCTCCAAGCATAGGAGCAACAATAAACAGCCACAATTGTCCCATAGCCTGACCACCTTCCATCAAGGCCGGTCCAATACTACGGGCCGGATTCACAGAGGTACCGGTGATAGGGATACAAACAATATGTACCAATACCAAAGTAAGACCAATCACCAGACCGGCCATATTGCCGGCTCCTTTCTTCTCGTCGGTAGTACCCAATACAACCCATACAAATAATGCCGTAAACACCGTTTCGGCAAGAAATGCCTGCCACATATGTTCGGGCGCAAAGCTATTGGCACCCGTGAATGTTGGCCCTTCATGTGCACCGGTTGCCATCAGCAAGGAAAGCAACAGTGCCCCTAAAATACCGCCTACCACCTGAAACAGCATATACATCATGGCACGCTTCGTTCTCATTCTTCCCGAAAGCCATACACCCAAGGTAATAGCCGGATTTATGTGGCAACCCGAAATATTTCCTATGGTATAAGCCATAGCGACCACCGCAAGTCCGAAAGCGAAAGCCACACCCAAGGTCCCAACTCCATCACCTACCGTTCCGGCTATATTTCCAGCAAACACGGCACTGCCGCATCCCATCAATACCAGAACCAAAGTTCCGATTAATTCAGCTACATACTTTTTCATAGGCATTTTTATTTAAGTGAATAATTCAATGACCGACTGATTTTCCCTTTCATCAACTTTCTTCATCAATATGCGGAAAAGCCTCTTTCTCAAAGTTATAAAAAAAGAAGAAGAATCGTACATCACTAATGCAAAAAAATATCCATCCGGCAAAAGATTCATTTACATTCAAGAAATTTATTCTATCGTATTCCGATACGATTTTGCATAGAAATAAATTGCCCGACAAAGAATAAAAAGCTATATTTGCACAAACTACTGCCCCTATGTGCAGTTTAAATTTTAAATTATGGAAAAAAGTTTTTTAGCTTTTATAGAAGAAAGCATCAAAAAAAATTGGGATTTGGATGCTCTGACCGACTATAAAGGTGCAACCTTGCAGTATAAGGACGTAGCTCGTAAAATAGAGAAATTGCATATTCTGCTTGCCGAGAGCGGAATACAACCTGGCGACAAGGTAGCCATTTGCGGACGGAACAGTTCACATTGGGGAGTGGCTTTTCTGGCCATCCTGACTTATGGAGCTGTAGCAGTCCCCATTCTTCACGAATTTAAAGCAGACAATATACATAACATTGTCAATCACTCGGGCGCCCGCCTTCTCTTTGCAGGAGATGTAATATGGGAGTCGCTTGACGAAAAGGAAATGCCGCAACTGGAAGGTATTATCCTAATGACAGATTTTACATTACTGGTATGCCGCAGTAAGCAGTTGGAATACGCACGCGAGCACCTCAACGAATTGTTCGGACGTAAATTCCCTCGTAATTTCCGTCGTGAACACGTAAGTTACCGCCGTGATGAAACAGAAGAACTGGCAGTCATCAATTATACCTCTGGCACAACCAGTGCGTCCAAGGGAGTAATGATACCTTACCGTGCTTTATGGTCTAACACACAGTTTGCTTTCGAGGTTCTGCCACTCAAACCGGGAGACAGAGTGGCATCCATGCTTCCCATGGCACACATGTATGGTCTGGCTTTCGAATTTTTATACGAAGTTGCGTGCGGATGTCATGTTTACTTCCTCACCCGTATGCCAAGTCCGAAGATTATCTTCCAGGCCTTTGCAGAAGTAAAACCACATATTGTCATCGCAGTACCTCTTATTATTGAAAAGATTATCAAGAAAAACGTATTGCCTAAGTTGGAAACACTGAAAATGAAAATCCTGCTTAAGGTACCTATTATCAACGATAAGATCAAGGCTACCGTACGCGAACACATGATACAGGGATTCGGAGGTAATTTCCACGAAATTATCATAGGTGGAGCAGCCTTCAATCAGGAAGTAGAGCAATTACTGAAAAGTATTGACTTCCCTTATACGGTAGGGTACGGAATGACAGAATGTGCCCCTATTATCAGTTATGAAGACTGGAAACGCTTCAAGCCGGGATCTTGCGGAAAATCAGCTCCACGTATGGAAGTGCGTATCGACAGTCCGGACCCGGAAAATATAGTAGGAGAAATTCTGACACGAGGTGATAACGTAATGTTGGGCTACTACAAGAACCCCGAAGCAACAGCTCAGGTCATCGACAAAGACGGATGGCTGCATACTGGCGATTTAGGAGTAATGGATGCAGCAGGAAACATTACTATCAAAGGCCGTAGCAAGAATATGTTGTTAGGACCATCGGGACAAAATATTTATCCGGAAGAAATCGAGGATAAATTGGCCAATATGCCTTTGGTAGCAGAAAACATTGTCATCCAACAGGCCGACCACAAACTGACGGCACTTGTATATCCCGACTTTGAAGAAGCATATGCACAGGGAATGACTGATGCCGACATTGCGCAGGTAATGGAAAACAACCGTATAGCTTTGAATGAAGAACTTCCGGGATACTCACAGATCACTCGTATCACTATACAACCAGAAGAGTTTGAAAAAACTCCTAAAAAGAGTATCAAACGCTTCTTATATCAGGATATAAAGTAAGTTCAAATGAAATCAAACAAACAACTCATAGCATTGTTCCTGTTAGGCTTTGTCCTGACAGGAACAAATAGTTCCTACTCGGCCAAACCAAAAGGTCTCAAAAAAGGGCCCAATATGGCTCTCAGTATTACCAATAAGAAAAAGGATCCTCCTCAGACTTATGTAAATATTGGCTTGCTTAGTAATTATGCCAATTTGCAAGGCTTTGGCCTCAATGCCATTTCAAGTATTACTCACCAATACGTTAAAGGAATACAAGTTGCCGGTATTACTAACGTAACAGGATTAAATATGTCCGGTCTGCAAATTGCCGGCATTGCCAACGTAACAGGAAAAACATCCAATGGAATGGTATTATCTGGATTGATGAACGTAAGCGGCAAAGAAGCCAATGGGTTTCAACTCTCCGGCATTGGTAACGTAGTCAATGGAAACACCAGAGGATTCTTTCTTGGAGGATTGATTAATCTGAGTGGAAAATCTTCCGGTGGTGTACATATAGCCGGACTGGCCAATATCAACGGTCAGGATTATTCGGGTATGTCAATCGGTGGATTAATGAATGTAAATGGCAACAGTATCAAAGGAGTTCAACTGTCAGCTTTGCTCAATGTAGCGGGAGAAAGCAATAAAGGGGTACAGTTGGCCGGATTAGGCAATGTGACTGTCAACAATAAAGGATTACAGCTTGGACTGGCAAACTACAGCGAACAGAACAGAGGATTACAAATAGGAGTAAGCAATGTAGAAACCAAAAGAAACAAGGGATGGCAATTGGGACTTATCAACATCAGCCAAGACAGTATTTCTGCACGGCAGATCGGACTGGTCAACTGGAACCCACGTACACGTCCCCAATTGATTATCTCCGGAGGTAATCTGAACAAGGTAAATGTAGCAGTGCGCTTTAAAGACCAACACACATATACCCAAATCGGTACAGGTGCCTATTATTTTGATACGGATGCCAAGTTTTCTTTCAGCGCGTTCTATCGTGCAGGAGTATATTATCCTATCCTCCCCCAGTTAGAAATCAGTGCCGATATGGGATATTATCATATCGAAAGCCTGAAAAACAAAGACAATGGATATCCAGCACGGTTGTATGCACTCCAGCCACGCGTCAACATTGAATATAATATAAGCAAGAAGATAGGTGTCTTTGCATCCGGTGGATACAGCTGGACAAAGACATATGGTCACAGTGGAAACTTCGACGATAAAGCTACATTCGAAGTAGGTATTATTTTATTTTAATACCTACTTCTTTAAAAATATATCAGGCATTCAAGCTGGCAGATCTTACACGACTTAATGTCTCTGGAGTCATCTGCAGCAAAGAAGCTATATAAACCAACGGAGCACGCTTCAATATTTCAGGATGAAGTTGTAAAAGACGGATATATCGCTCATAGGCCGGTTCAAAACGTAATGTATCGGCCTTTATTTGCGATTCTATCAGCGAATACTCGAAGAACTTACGGTATAATTTACCTATATCCGCATGTTGCTCTGCCAATGCCTCTACTTCGCTTTTATAAATTTCCCATACGATTGTAGGTTCCAACGTTTCAATCATCAAACGGGTCGGCTCTTCTTTCAAATAGCTCTCCAGACAAATCACCATCCCCCCCTCATATGCAATATGCTCGGTTAAATCTTTATCATATTTAAAATAAAACTGTCGCGTCATACCTTTTTCTATATAACGCATGCATTTGCAATACTCACCTTCGTTCAGAACACGCTCGCCTTTTTTATATTTTCTGCATACAAGAATATCTGCCAAGGCATGTATACTTTCCTTTTTCAACAAAACATGGTACTGAGCAGCAATGCTCCGTACTATTTCAACACTTGTTGTCATAAGTTTCTAAAGTTTATTTTACTTTTATCTTATCAAATCCTTCTCCGAAAACACCAATTACAGCACTTTGAGAGACAAAAGCATGAGGATCTATATCTTTAATTAAGCGAAAAATAGTACTAGACTCACGTTTCTTAGCCAGCACAAACATCATCTTCACATTATTTTGAGTATAACAACCTACGCCATCAATGAAAGTAACTCCACGATGCAAGTCTTTATTGATACGGCGCCCTATTTCTTCATACTTAGAAGATATAATGAAAAACTGCACAGACTGGCGGGCACTGTTTACAACTTGATCCAAGACAAAACTGGAAATAAACAATACTGTATATCCGTATACTACCTTTTCCCAATCATGCAGCACCAGATAACTGGATGAAATGATAATCACATCACATATTAATATTACTCGACCTAGTGTGATATCACGATACTTATTGACTATTGCGGCAATGATATCTGTACCACCCGTACTTCCATTGGCGGAAAATGCTACACCAATACCACCTCCACAAAACGAAGCTCCCAACACACATGCCATAAACGGCTGATCGTGAATCAAGCCTTCTTTAAAAAAGCTCTGAATAACCCCTAAGATTGCAGTCAATACAAACACGGCAAATATCGTTTTCAAACAAAACTTCAAGCCTAGTATTTTCAAAGCCAGTAATAATAGAAGAAAATTAATAATCAAATAGGTATATTGAACAGGAAAACCTGTAGCCCAATAGACTATAGATGCAATACCCGGTACCGCACCCGGTGGAATATCACTAGGCAAAAGGAATGCAGTCCAGCCAATACCATACATCACCATACCCAAAGCTATCATTAAATAATCTTTGGTTTCTCTCAAAATTTTCTGTTTACGAGTAGCAGATAAAGCCTGATTCATTGTCGTTGTTCTATTTAAAATTCAGTACAAAAATAGAAAAAAACCTAAATATAAAGGCAGAACATTTTATATTTTTCCAGAAAGACACAAAGAATACGTTAAAACAATCTTTATGTAAAAATCCATAAAACAAAATCTTTTGCAAATGACATAAAATTCGTATTTTTGCAGCAAAATAGTTTTTACTATTAAATTATGGCATTAGTAAACGAACATTTCCTCAAGCTACCTGACCAATACTTTTTTTCTGAAGTGACAAAAAAGGTCAATTCCTTCAAGGTAACTCATCCTAAGGCACACATCATCGACTTAGGCTCAGGAGATGTCTCCCTTCCTCTTCCTCAAGCAGCTGTCAATGCCATGCACAAAGCAGCCGAAGAATTTACCAGTTCACACAGTTTTCACGGATATGCCCCCAGACAAGGTTATCCATTCCTTATCGAAGCTATTCTCAAGAATGATTATCTGTCCAGAGGTGTATCACTCGAACCCAGTGAAATATTCATCAATGACGGAGCAAAGACCGACATTGGTAATATCGGGGATATTTTGAGACATGATAACAGTATTGGAGTTACCGACCCGATTCATCCATGTTATATTGAATCGAATGTGATGTGTGGACGAGCCGGATGTTTTGAAGAAGAAGGTTTATGGAGTAATGTCGTTTATCTGCCTTGTACACCCGAAAACCAGTTCATGCCTCATATTCCCTCTCAGCGGATTGACATAATCTATTTATGCTATCCCAATGATCCGACAGGAGTTGCCATGAACAAGACAGAGCTGAAGAAATGGGTAAATTATGCCATTGAAAATGATGCCTTGATAATGTACGACTCAACCTATGAGGCTTACATACAAGATCCGGATATTCCTCACTCCATCTACGAAATAAAAGGAGCTAAAAAAGTAGCAATAGAGTTTAGAAGTTTCTCCAAAACAGCTGGTTTTACCGGAGTAAGATGTGGATATACAGTTATCCCAAAAGAAGTCACGGCTACCACACTGAAAGGAGAGCGCATTATGCTCAACAAATTATGGAACCGGCATCGCTCCATCAAATTCAATGGTGCATCTTACATCAGTCAGCGTAGCGCAGAAGCACTATACACATCCGAAGGAAAGAAACAAGTAAAAGAATTTGTATCTTATTACATGCACAATACACAACTGATGAAAGATATGCTTTCACAAACAAGCCTGTCTTTCTTCGGTGGAAATCATGCACCTTTCTTCTGGATAAAAGCTCCCGGCCATCTTAACTCCTGGCAATTCTTCGAGACTTTACTCTATGAAACCAATATTGTAGGAACTCCAGGAATTGGATTTGGACAAAACGGGAATGAATATCTCCGCTTAACGGCTTTCAATACTACCGAACAGTGTAAAGAAGCCATGCAGCGTATACAACAATGGGCTAAACAATAAGCAACTAAAATAAAAACAACAATAAAAACAACTTTAGGTATTATGTCAAAATTAAGATTCAGAGTAGTAGAACAGGCTTTTCACAAAAAACCGGTTGAAGTGCTTTCACCAGCAGAACGCCCCAGTGAATACTTCGGCAAGTACGTGTTCAACCGCGAAAAGATGTTCAAATATCTGCCAAGCAAAGTCTATAATAAACTAATCGACGTAATAGACAACGGAGCAACACTTGATCGCAATATTGCCGACGAAGTAGCCAATGGTATGAAAAGATGGGCCATTGAGATGGGAGTTACTCATTATACTCACTGGTTCCAACCACTGACCGAGGGTACTGCAGAGAAGCACGATGCATTTGTGGAGCACGATGGAAAAGGTGGCATGTTGGAAGAGTTTTCAGGAAAACTGCTCGTACAGCAAGAATCAGACGGTTCATCTTTCCCCAATGGAGGTATCAGAAATACATTCGAAGCACGTGGATACAGTGCATGGGATCCTTCATCTCCAGTATTCATTGTAGATGATACATTGTGTATTCCTACTATTTTTATTTCATATACAGGTGAATCTCTGGACTACAAAACTCCATTGCTGAAATCTATCAGAGCGGTCACAAAGGCAGCGCTGGACGTAGTACACTATTTCGACCCTTCTGTAAAGAAAATCATTTCTTACTTGGGATGGGAACAAGAATATTTCCTTGTAGACGAAGGTCTTTATGCAGCACGCCCGGACTTATTGCTCACCGGACGTACCTTGATGGGGCACGAAGCATCTAAGAACCAGCAGTTGGAAGACCATTATTTCGGTGCAATTCCAAGCCGTGTAGCAGCTTTCATGAAAGAACTGGAAATCCAGTCATTGGAATTAGGTATTCCGGTAAAGACACGCCATAATGAAGTTGCTCCCAATCAGTTTGAGTTGGCTCCAATTTACGAAGAATGTAACTTGGCAGTAGACCATAACATGCTGGTGATGTCGTTGATGCGTAAAATCGCCCGCAATCACGGTTTCCGCGTACTGCTCCACGAAAAACCATTCAAGGGAGTAAACGGTTCAGGTAAACACAACAACTGGTCATTGGGTACAGACAATGGAGTGTTGCTGATGGCACCAGGTAAAACATCTGAAGAAAACTTGCGCTTCATTACCTTCGTTGTAAATACCCTGATGGCAGTATACCATCATAACGGATTGCTGAAAGCTTCCATCATGAGTGCAACCAACGCACACCGTCTGGGAGCACACGAAGCGCCTCCTGCAATTATTTCTTCTTTCTTGGGTACACAGCTTAGTAAAGTGCTGGATCATTTGGAAGAAAGCACCAGCAACGACCTGGTATCTTTGGGAGGCAAGCAAGGAATGAAACTGGATATTCCACAGATTCCGGAATTGCTTATCGATAATACCGACCGTAACCGTACTTCACCGTTTGCATTTACAGGAAACCGTTTCGAATTCCGTGCACCGGGTTCGGAAGCCAACTGTGCAAGTGCCATGATAGCCTTGAACACAGCCATGGCTGAACAGCTGATGCGTTTCAAAGAAGATGTAAACGAACTGATTGAAAAAGGCGAGCCTAAGATTTCTGCTATCATTCAGGTAATCCGCAAATACATCAAGGAATGTAAGCCTATCCGCTTCGATGGCAACGGATACAGCGACGAATGGAAAGAAGAAGCAGCACGCAGAGGTTTGGATTGCGAAACAAGCTGCCCGATTATCTTCGACAACTACCTGAAACCGGAAACAATACGTATGTTCGAATCTACAGGAGTAATGAACCGTAAAGAGCTCGAAGCACGCAACGAAGTAAAATGGGAAATGTATACCAAGAAAATCCAGATTGAAGCACGCGTGTTGGGCGATTTGGTTATGAACCACGTAGTACCGGTTGCTATCGAATACCAGACCAAACTGATAGACAACGCTTACAAAATGAAATCTCTCTTCTCTGCAGAAGAAGCAGCAAGCCTGTCGGCAGAAAATCTGGCTATCATCAAGGAGATTGCAGAACACACTGCTTTCATTAAAGAACAGGTAGATGCAATGGTAGAAGCACGTAAAGTTGCCAACCGTATAACAGAAGAACGTGCCAAAGCGATTGCTTACCACGACAACATTGCCCCCATGCTGGAACAAATCCGTTACCATATCGACAAGCTGGAACTGATTATCGACGACCAGATGTGGACACTGCCCAAATACCGCGAACTGTTGTTCATCCGATAAAAACAATTCAAAGTATTACAACCCATATACACCCGCCAGCCTCATGCAACACAAGGCTGGCGGGTGTTTTTTCTTTTTCCCGCATAAAAAACGCATAAACTAACCCTTGCAATAAACAAAAGTACGTATCTTTGCGCCATGGAATGGTTATATGATTTATTTTTCAATCACTCCGCATTGCAGGCAGTCGTCATTTTATCACTCATCATTGCAGGCGGATTAGGACTCGGCAAAATTCATATCTGCGGAATTTCGCTGGGAGTTACATTTGTTTTCTTTATGGGGATTTTCGCCGGGCATCTGGGTTTCTCTATCGACCCTCAAATGCTCACTTACGCAGAAAGTTTTGGCTTAGTAATTTTCGTATACGAACTTGGGCTACAAGTTGGTCCCGGTTTTTTCAGTTCCTTTCAGAAAGGAGGATATAGACTTAATTTACTAGGATTAGGAGTTATCCTGTTAGGCACCATTATGGCTGTAGCCTTAAGCAAGACCACCTCCATTTCCCTGCCCGACATGGTGGGAATCCTATGCGGTGCCACAACCAATACTCCGGCACTCGGTGCTGCCCAGCAAACCCTTAAACAACTGGGTGAGCCGACCAGCGGAGCTGCACTAAGTTGTGCAGTCACCTATCCGTTAGGAGTAGTCGGTGTCATTCTGGCCATCATTGTGGTACGAAAACTCTTTGTCCGTCCGAAAGATCTGGAAGAACAGGAACACGATGATCCCAATCATACTTACATTGCTACCTTTCAGGTACACAATCCGGCTATCTTCAACAAAAGTATTCAGGACATAGCCAAGATGAGTTATCCCAAATTCGTCATCTCACGAATCTGGAGAGAAGGTATGGTAAGCATTCCTACTTCTGACAAAATCCTGAAAGAAAACGACCGTCTGTTAGTCATCACTACCGAGAAAGATGCTCCGGCTCTGACTATTCTATTCGGAGAACAGGAAAACCGCGACTGGAACAAGGAAGACATCGACTGGAATGCCATAGACAGCCAACTTATTTCAAAGCATATTATCATATCGCGACCGGAAATAAACGGAAAGAAACTGGGAGCTTTGCGCCTGCGCAACACATACGGTATCAACATCAGCCGTGTACTGCGCAGCGGTGTACAACTACTGGCAACTCCGGGACTTATCTTGCAGTTGGGAGACCGTCTGACCGTAGTAGGCGAAGCAGCTGCTATTCAGAATGTAGAAAAAGTGTTGGGAAATAGAGTCAAGACCTTAAAAGACCCGAACCTTGCCTCCATTTTTATCGGTATTGCATTAGGATTGATTGTAGGTTCCATTCCTATTGCCATTCCGGGCATCAGTTCTCCGGCGAAATTAGGACTGGCGGGAGGACCTATCATTATCGGTATCTTGATTGGTGCCTATGGTCCACGCTTCCATCTGCTTACTTACACCACACGCAGTGCCAACCTGATGCTGCGCGGTATAGGTCTGTCGCTCTATTTAGCCTGTCTGGGACTTGATGCCGGAGCACAGTTCTTCGAAACTGTCATGCGCCCGGAGGGTGCTTTATGGGTAGGCATCGGATTCCTTATTACTTTTATTCCGGTTGTCATCATGGCCTTGGTCGCATTACGCTTTTGCGGTCTCGATTTTGGCAATACCTGCGGAATGCTCTGCGGAAGTATGGCCAATCCGATGGCACTGAATTATGCCAACGATATTATTCCCAACGATAATCCTTCTGTAAGCTATGCTACAGTCTACCCTCTCGGCATGTTTACCAGAGTCATTATCGCACAACTTATTTTAATGTTCTTTCTATAACTTAATCTGACCCATGAACATATACAAGCAAATTACTCCCGAAATCATCAAACAGGACCTCCGTTATTTGGAGTTGCTGTCACATAATTTCCCAACCATTGCTGCTGCAAGTACGGAAATCATCAATCTGGAAGCAATCATGAACCTTCCTAAAGGTACGGAACATTTTCTGGCCGACCTGCACGGCGAGTATGAAGCTTTCCAGCATGTACTGCGCAATGCTTCGGGTGCCATCAAACGCAAGGTAAACGAAATCTTCGGCAATACCCTGCGCGAGACAGAAAAGAAAGAAATCTGCACACTGATTTACTATCCGGAACAAAAGCTTCAGCTGGTAAAGGAAACAGAAACAGATATTGTAGACTGGTATGTCATCACCCTGAACCAGTTGGTAAAGGTATGCCAGAATGTGTCATCAAAATATACACGTTCAAAAGTACGTAAAGCTTTGCCCGAAGAATTCTCGTACATTATTCAGGAGTTGCTTCACGAAAGCAGTATCGAACCCAACAAGCAGGCTTATATCAATGTCATTATACGCACCATCATCGATACACACCGTGCCGATGAATTCATTATTGCAATGTGCAACCTGATTCAGCGTCTGACAATCGACTCACTGCACATCTTGGGCGATATCTTCGACCGTGGTCCTGGAGCGCATATCATCATGGATATATTGTGCAACTACCATAACTTTGACATCCAATGGGGAAACCACGATATTTTATGGATGGGTGCTGCAGCAGGCAACGACTGCAACATAGCCAATGTACTGCGTCTGGCCATGCGCTACGGCAACCTTTCTGCACTGGAAGACGGATACGGTATTAACCTGTTGCCACTTGCCACTTTTGCAATGGAGGCCTATGCCGATGATCCATGTACCAATTTCTTCCCAAAAATAGACAAGGAAGCCAGCCCTTACAACGAAAAGACAATCCGCCTCATCGCACAGATGCACAAAGCCATCAGTGTGATTCAGTTCAAACTGGAAGCCGAAATCATACAGCGCCGTCCGGAATTCCAAATGGAAGACCGTATGTTGTTACACTGTATCAATTTCGAACGAAAGACATTGATGCTGAACGGAAAAGAATATGAAATGAGAGACTGTTACTTCCCTACAGTCGATCCGGCCAACCCATATAAACTGACCGAAGAAGAACAGGAAATTGTAACCAAACTGCACCATTCTTTCACCAGCAGTGAAAAATTGCGCAAGCACATGAAATGCCTGTTCCGCTATGGCTGCATGTACAATGTATGCAACTCCAATCTGCTGTATCATGCCTCCATGCCTCTAAACGAAGACGGCAGTCTGAAAGAAATAGATATTGCAGGCAAACGGTACAAAGGAAAAGCACTTCTGGAACGGGTAGGACAACTCATCCGACAGGCTTATTTCGACGACAACGAAAGTAAAGAAAAGGCATTTGCTTTAGACTACGTATGGTACCTGTGGTGCGGAAAAGATTCTCCAGCCTTCGATAAAAGCAAAATGGCGACTTTTGAACGTTACTTCTTAAGCGATAAAGAAACACATAAGGAAGTAAAAGGTTATTACTACGAACTGCGCAACCGTGAGGATGTATGCGACATGATTATGGATGAGTTCCAGGTAGAAGGCGAGCATCGTCACATCATTAACGGACACGTACCTGTAAAGGCTGTCAAAGGAGAAAAGCCTATCAAGGCCAATGGCAAACTAATGGTGATTGACGGAGGATTCTCGAAAGCCTACCAACCTGAAACAGGTATAGCCGGCTATACACTGGTTTATCACTCACGTGGTTTCCAGCTGGTACAGCATGAGCCTTTCACCTCTACACAGAAAGCCATCGAAGAAGGCCAGGACATTAAGTCGACTACCCAGTTGGTAGAAATGAGCAGCAAACGCATGATGGTAAAAGACACCGACAAGGGAAAAGAGTTGAGTATTCAGATAGAAGACCTGAAAAAGCTGCTGGTTGCCTACAACACCGGCATCATAAAGGAAAAAGCACTTTAATGACAATCGGAACAATCCGTTTCATACACATACAGAAAACCGGGATTCACTGTCCAGTGAATCCCGGTTTCTTTTAAGCCACCACACAACCGACAAATAATCAATATGACACCTAAACAACGATTTTGCTATCTAAAACAAGAAAATTCCACTTTTCAGCTAACACACATTCTGCACAAAACACAGCTTCACGCTACTTTATGACCCTTTAAAAGAGGGTTAAACCATGCTATACAACAGCTTTTTCAAGCTTGTTTCACCATCAAATACGACTTGTATCGAAGGCTTACGATACCTGTACCGATTGCTTACGCGACAAGTCACGTACGCTTACGCTATCAGTCGCGTATATCAACACGACAAAAAATGGGATTTTCGCCCTCCAATTCATAGGTAAAATCTCTTTTTCACCTTATTGTATACATTTACCGACTTTAAAAACCCATCTATTTCAAAAAGGCAAAAAGTATCCGCTTCCAGCCATTACACTACAAAAAGCTACACTTTAACACCTTTAAAAAGATAGAATAAGCAAAACAGTCAATTAAGGTTTCATTCGGATTTCAGAGAACCTCCAAAAACAGGCAAATTTGCAAGCGTCCTCGTATCCGAGTCCAAATAAAGCCGTGTAGAACGGTCTGATTTGACATTTTGTCAACTTCCTTCTGTGCCCACCAGTCTCATCAAAGAAAGTTACATTTTGTCACTTTCATTTTCAACTACAGTTGTCCTTCCGTATTCTCTCCTCTCCTTTCAGGAAATCAGACCTTTGTTCTTCCCCAGCCTCTTATAACAAGATAAAACGAAAGATGCCTGCTATTTCTTCTTCAAACTAAAACAAAAATTAATACCGATACCCACATTCAGTTCACGGCCCAGTGTGCTGCTACGATAAGAATAAGGTTGCATACCCGTTTCTGTTTCCAGTAACAAATAACTCTCGGCGGAAGTCAGGGGCTGTCTGTACAAGACATCAAAAGTAATTGCAAAAAGAGGAGTCAGACGATACTGTGTCATGATGCCTACGTCCATACAGAATGTTTTTCCGTCACTTTCCAGACGCAGCTCACCATCCGACTCTTTCTTACGATTATATCCGTAAAAATTCTGTCCTATCCCTACGCGGGGATAACATTGCCAGCGCGTTCCCTCCAAACGGTACACTCCCCCTACGCTATAACCTATATGAAAATAGCTTAAAGGAGAGATAGCCGAAACAAAACCCTCCAAAAAGTCACTATGCTCCAGTTTGCTTACATAGTATTTCACGCGGAAATCGGCATACCATCCCCAGCGTGCTCCACACAGATGAGTAAGCCGGATATCTTCTGCAGGAGCTACAGAAGGAGGTTCCCCAAAAATCCTTGCAGCCGGATTATCGGAATGACGAGCCAAATCGATACTTCCCACAAACGTTGTACTCAGATGAAGTTGCCGCTGATAACGCAAGGCTTCCAGTTTCTGCACGTTTGCGCTTTTCTCTTGAGCATATAGAGGAGTCATTACGAACATCAAGCCTCCTACACACAGTTTGACAAATCGGAGATTCATAATTATACCTTTGAACAGTCTGTTTCTACCTATAGTTTTTCTCCAACCTTACCCGACTGCAGACAATCAATGCAGTAGGGGTCGGACAGATGCATTTCATCAGTTTTTAAATGTAAGACTATATTTCCAATTAAACAAACTCCCTGCATCATTTCTTTTTCCAGGCAATTCCATCAGGCATATACATATGCCTCTCCTTCATGTATTTCTCTCAATCCAAACGCTTTCCCTTCTCTCTATTACGAAACTCTTTGGGTGTAATTCCTGTATGCTTCTTAAAGAAGCGACTCAGATACGAAGAATCCGGAAAACAACAAATTCCTGCAACCTCTTCTACCGACAAATCCAGTTTATTCAGCTGGACTTTGATCTCAACGGTCAGCTGTTCATCAATCAACTCCTTCGGTGTTTTTCCTTTCGAATACTCCACGATTATCTCATTCAAATAACGGGAGGAAATACAGAGCCTGTCTGCATAAAACCCGATCTGATGTTCTCGCAGAGCATATTCGTGAATCAGATGCATAAAGCGGTGAAACAATAATTGCTTGCGAGTATACGAACGAGCTACTGATACATATGTATCCGGTATTGTACTGAAAATCCACATCAGCATACTCTGCAGGAAATTCAATTCCAGCCGTTCCTTGAAAAGACCAGCCGGCTGAGTGAAAAGCATTTTGGCCATATCCAGCCACAAATTGACTTTCTCCCAACTCTGAGCATCTTTCTCCTGTCCGTGATTGTACAAAGGAAATTCTCGCATGTAATTGAAAAAGGTTGTATCCAAAGAAACGGCAGCCTGCAGAAACACCCGCTTGGGATACAGTACCATCCTTACCTGAAAATCATCGGAGGAATGAAGCAATTGCATGATACTTCCATCCCAGAAAATAATCTCGGACATCTCCTGCAAATGAAAGCATTGGGCACCTGTAGAAATAACTCCGTTGCCATGCACACACAGTATTTGCACCCCACAATTAAAATAAAGCGGAGACGGCAACAGAAAATCCAAATTACTTTCCTCGTAATAGATTCCGGAAAGAGAAGACAATAAAGAAGTAGCCATCGCAAACTGACTTTTATGAAACAAAAGTAGCTATTTCAAGCCAATATTATACCCTAATTGTTCCGTTTATGAAAAAAACTGCGCAGAAAATGGTATCCGACATCCCCTATACATTGTCTATTTTTGCATCGTTTTTCAAACATCCTATTTTTATGACACAAAACAACTCTCAACTATTTATTCTGGTATTTTTAGGAATGCTTACAGCATTTGGTCCCTTTGTAACCGACATGTATCTTCCCACCTTACCTGCAATGACCGGTTATTTCCACACCACTTCTTCGCAGGTGCAGCTGGGACTTACAGCAAGTATGATAGGTCTGGCTGTGGGACAATTGTTTTTCGGACCATTGAGCGATAAATACGGGCGACGCCCTCCTCTACTTGCAGCTTTGATTCTGTTTTTATTGTCTACCATAGGTTGCCTCTGTTCGGAACGGATTATGCAATTTGTAGGATGGCGCCTTGTACAGGGTATAGCCGGAGCAGGTGGCATTGTGATTTCCCGATCCATTGCTGCAGACAAATACTCTGGAAAGGAACTGGCAAAAATGTTGGCAATCATTGGAGCCATCAACGGAGTAGCTCCCGTAGCAGCTCCCATTGCAGGAGGAAGTATGGCCGACAGTACGGGATGGCAAGGAATATTCTGGACCTTATTCGTATTAGGTATTATCCTGTTGACAGGCTGTCTGCATTTTCAGGAATCACTTCCACATACCCGACGACCTCATACAGAATGGAAAGATGTATATATTAATTTCATCAAGGTAATCCATAACCGCCGTTACATGTACTACATTCTCCAGTTTGGTTTCGGACAAGGAGTATTGTTTGCCAACATTGCTTCTGCACCTTTTATCATGCAGGAGCATTATGGATTCTCTCCCATGATGTTCAGCATTTGCTTTGGTATCAATGCCATTTCCATCGTGATTTCGGCTGCTTGTGCAGTCAAATTTCCCCATCCAGAACAAGCGCTGTATCGGGGTAGTATGGGAATGGTTGTCGTCTCAGCACTGCTTTGCATAGCCCTTGGTTCTGAATGCAGCTTTTGGATTTATGAAGTCCTTCTGATAGGCCTGCTTTCCATGTTGGGATTGACCTTTACGGCTTCAAACACATTGGCCATGGACAGCGAACGTACTCATGCGGGCATGGCATCTGCACTGCTGGGAGCCTTAGGATTTGCATTCGGAGGTATCGTTTCGCCTATTGTAGGACTGGGGAATATCATGATTGTATTCCTGGTAGGTTCGGTATGTTCTTTCCTCTGTACCCGTATGGCTTTACGACGCACACTTGCTTTAGCACAATATTATAAGAAATAAAATGTCGTCTTGATGACATAAAAAATGTCCGGCTGCTCCCATAGAAGGAACAACCGGACGTTTTTATTTCAGATGAGTTTATTGGTTCACAAGGAACACTGCTCTTACACAATCTTATTGGTCACTCTATCCGGAAAAACCACAGTCGGTTTAAACGACTTGGCTTCCTCGAAATCCATCAAAGCGTACGACATGATAATAACCACATCGCCTACCTGTACCTTACGTGCAGCAGCACCATTCAAACAGATGCATCCGGAACCACGCTCACCTTTTATAATATAGGTTTCGAAACGTTCGCCGTTATTATTATCTACAATTTGCACCTTTTCTCCTGCAATCATATTGGCTGCATCCATCAAATCTTCATCGATAGTAATACTACCCATGTAATTTAAGTTGGCTTCGGTGACAGTTACGCAATGAATTTTCGATTTCAAGACTTCTATCATCATCGCTTTAATTACTCCTTATATTTTATATTATCAATTAAACGTACTTCACCGCAGAACACAGTAATACATCCCACAATATAATGGCTGTCTTCCCAATTTGTCACTGTCTGCAAAGTATTTCCATCTACCACTTCAAAATACTCCAGTTCCAATCCTTCTGCTTCGGCAATCGCTGCTTCTACAAATTGCTTTGTTTCTGCCAATGTATGAGTTTTTCCATACTCCACACTATCAAACAGAGTTTTTGAAATCTTCAATGCCTGCACACGCTGTTCTGCAGACAAACGTGCATTACGACTGCTCAAAGCCAATCCGTCTGCTTCGCGGACAATCGGACAACCTACAATTTCCAAGTCGAAAGGATACTTGCGCACCATTTCACGGATAATAGCCAACTGCTGGAAGTCTTTCTCGCCAAAATACGCACGGGTAGGCTCCACAATCAAGAACAATTTGCTCACAATCTGACAAACCCCATTGAAGTGTCCCGGACGGTATTTACCTTCCATCACGGTATCCAGCGGAGCATAGCTGAACTGCCGTGTATCCGGTTCGGGATAGATTTCTTCAACAGAAGGAGCAAATACAAAATCGGCTCCACATGCCTCCAGCAACGCGCAGTCGGCATCCAGCGTACGCGGATATTTCAGCAAATCATTTTTATCATTAAACTGAGTAGGGTTTACAAAATCACTGACCACTACTACATCATTTTCGGCCACTGCCCGCTTAACCAGCGAAGCGTGTCCATCGTGCAAAGCTCCCATTGTAGGAACCAAGCCAATCGTTTTACCTTCTTTCCGAAGCACATCCAGTGCTACACGAAGTTCGTGAATTGTTTGAATTAATTTCATTTATACCAGCTTTTAAACTTATGAAATTCTAAAACCGCGGCAAAGTTAGACCTTATTTACCACATAATCAAAGAAGATTGCGAAAAAGAACACATAAAATTATCAACTTATTCCAAGGCACCTGTTCACATCAGATTATACACAATACTTATTATCAACTCATTAACATACTATAAGGAATAATTAATTGATTCTCATACCCCCCCTTTTGTTATTTTTTTATATCTTTGCAGCAGATTATGAGCAACAATAAAACAATGAGCGCGAAAAAAGTATTATTCATCACACAAGAAATTACTCCTTACGTACCCGAAAGTGAATTATCGTTAATAGGTCAAAACCTGCCACAGGCCATTCAAGACAAAGGCCGTGAAATCCGAACATTTATGCCTAAGTGGGGCTATGTAAATGAACGCAGAAATCAATTACATGAAGTGATTCGTTTGTCAGGGATGAATCTGATCATTGATGAAACAGACCATCCGTTGATCATCAAAGTAGCTTCTATCCAAGCTGCTCGCCGACAGGTTTATTTCATTGACAATGATGATTATTTCCAACACCGATTGATGACTACCGACGAAGATGGCAATGAATATGAAGACAATGGCGAACGCGCCATATTCTATGCCAGAGGCGTTCTTGAAACAGTAAAAAAACTGCGCTGGTGTCCGGATGTAATTCACTGTCACGGATGGATGAGTGCTATGGTTCCATTGTATATAAAGAAAGCATACTGTGACGAACCTTCATTCAGAGACTCAAAAGTTGTATTTTCGGTGTATAGTGATGGATTCAAATCTAATTTAGCACCCAACTTTACCGAACAATTATTATTAAAAGGCATTACTCCTGAAGATGTTAAAATGATTAATTCTCCCGTTAATTACGAAGAATTATGTAAATTAGCCGTCGCTTATTCTGATGGAGTAGTACAAAACAGTGAACACGTCAACCAGAATATCATAGACTATGCAAAGAGTCTGAATATTCCAGTCATCGGTTACGAAGCTGACGAAACTGCATTTGCAGATGCATGCGATGCATTGTACGACAAAGTAACAGAAGATGCCGAATAAAAATTAATGTAAAAAATTAAACCATGAAAGTGAAGTTCTTGGCAGCCATGGGATTGGCTGCTACCCTCTATAGTTGTGATGACCAAACTACCGGAATAGGTCAGTTTGTAGCCGATGGAGACCAGATAGAAGCATTTGCAGAAACCTATCCGGTAAAAACGGCTACACGTACACTCGACCGTGTCTATTCACGTTCCAGCACTGCTTATTTGGGTAAATTTACAGACAAAGAATTTGGTGAACTGAAAGCAGGATTTCTGGCGCAAATCAATTGTCCGGAAGGTTATAAGTTTCCAGAACGACTGGAAAAAATAGACTCTGTAACACTGGAGTTTTATTACAACAATTATTTTGGAGACTCATTGGCTTCACTTCGTGTAAAGGTAAAAGAGCTTGAAACTCCTTTCGAAGACGATGGTACACATAAAGAGTGGTATTATACAGACTACGATTTCAGTAATAGCAACGACTGGACTTATAAAAGCGAACCTTTGGGTTTAAAAGATTATTCTGCCTACGACAAAACGGTAAGCGACTCTATACACAATACGACCAATTACTATCCAAGCATCTCTGTACGGGTAAACGAGGACTTTGTAAACAGATTGTCTGAAGCAGCCAAAGAACAGCAAAGAGAAGGTGGTGAAGATTACTTTAAGGATGCACAAACATTCATTAATCACGTCTTCCCCGGATTTTATGCTGAAATAACCAATGGCGATGGCTCTATTGTATATATAGAAGATATATGGTTGCGTATGCAGGCTAAATACTGGATTAAGAACAGTGCCGGAGATAAAGATTCTTTGGCTACCACTTATATTCCATTTGCTGCATCAAAGGAAGTCTTTATGTCAACTAACTTCCATAATGCGAATTTCGACAGTCAAATGCAAGATGAAAAGGGTACTTATCTGAAAACTCCTGCTGGCTTGTGTACGGAAATGACTTTACCCTTGCAGAAAATCTTCGAAAGCGAACATTATCAGGATACATTAAATGCGGTATCTATTTCACTTCCGAAATACAAGAACGAAAGTGAAAGTAAATATAAAATGGGAACTCCATCTTATCTGATGCTGATACAGGAGTCTGAAATGATCGATTTCTTCGAGCAAAACAAAACGATTGACAACAAGAGTTCTTTTATTGCTTCTTATGACAGCAAAACCAACTCTTATTCATTCACTAAGTTGAACCGACTCATCAGCCGGATATTCAGCGAAATCAAGCCAGATAAAAACACCAATAACTGGGAAGAACTGGAAGAGCAACATAAAGTATTGCTGATACCAGTTAATATCAGTTTAGATTCTCAAAACAATATCATTGGTGTAGAACATGATTTAAGTGTAGGTTCTGCACGACTCGTAAGAGGAACAGGGGATACAGAAGATATTAAGATGAATATTATTTATACGCGTCCTAAACTTCATTAAACTACATATTACAAAAATAAAAAGGCTACTCACAAACGAGTAGCCTTTTTTATTTCTATCAATTATTTCATCAGATAAAAAAAACCACTTATCGCTTTTAAACATAAAGGGAAAGATTCTAAACAACAGAATCTTTCCCTTCAACACAAGCTTTTATCTTTCTAGATAGGTTTTTATTCCTTATTTTGCGGTTTTCTTAGCAGATGCTTTTTTAGTTGCAGTAGCCTTTTCTCCCGCAGCTTTTGTAGAAGCAGCTTTCTTTGCAGCTGTTTCCTTCTTTCCTGCAGCAGCTTCAGCCTTCTTCAAGGCAGCCTGAAGTTTAGTCACCTCTTCTGTTAACTGAGTCAGTTCTTCACCCTGATTCTTGATCGTTGTCAGCAATGAGCCCAACTCTTCATTATCCATATCAACAGGATACAATGCATTTACGCGAGCTATAAAGTCGCCCAATATATTCATATAGTTTGTAAATGCATCATAAGGAGAATCATAAATTCCACGATTCAAGCCCACTCCTGTATCCTTTGTAGTCATGAAACGGAAGTTGTTACTTGCCTGCAGATAATCCCAATCCTGCTTGATTCGACGGTCATTACACAAATAAACACGTTCAGCTACACCATACAATTTATTGAAAGCCTCACGCTGCATTACGTTACCCAACCATGGGCTGATATCTCTTTCTTCGTCTGTCCAAGACATCGGATAAGGAACATCCACCATGTCTACAGATTTCAGTTTCGATACAATTTCGCTCGGAGTAGAGAAAGTTATACCTTTCTGTTTTGCACATACAGGCAATGCCTTCAAGAACTCCAGGATGTTAGAAGACAGCGGCTGAGCCATACCCAAAGCTGAGAGTTCCATAAACAGATTGATTACCTGCTCATTTTCAGGCATAGAAGCAATCCATCCAATATACTTATCAGCAAACAGCGGATATTCATTCCATTCAGTATTAGAGAAACGTAAACTAATATCGTCCGATAATTTAAAATCACGCATCAAAAGTTTCAGATTCGGATTTTCAGCACAATGATACAGATAGTGCGGACTCTTCCATCCCAACACATGTTTTGCGCCTTCTACCAACATACCCTTAAATCCCATGTCTGCTACGATACCACCAATTTCGTTGGTATAAATCAAACTGGAGTTACGGAATACCTTCGGTTCTTTTCCGAAATAATCTTTAATCTTACGACGCATACGTCCTACTTCTTCGCGAAAACAATCTTCATTTGCCAATGAAGAAAGACCGTGAGAATAAGGTTCACACAAGAATTCACAACATCCTGTATTATTCAGTTCATGCAACAGTTCAATTACTGCCGGAGCATGAATTTCCAACTGTTCCAAGGCAACTCCGGAAATAGACAAAGCAACCTTAAACGCTCCGCCATTTTCCTTGGCCATTTCAATCAGCGTTTTCAACGCCGGAATATAAGAACGTTCAGCTACTTCATTAATTCCCTGTTCATTGGCATAATCATCATAATAATAATGATCGGTACCTATTTCGAAGAAACGATAACGTTTCAGATGTATGATTTGATGTATTTCAAAGTAAAGACAGATTGTTTTCATAATGATTCAGATTTTTATTATTTACCATAGTTTTTCAAGACCTGCTCATACAGGTTACGGACTTTCAGACCTACTTTTTCCCAAACGATTCCATCTACCTCTTTCTTTCCTTCGTCACGCAAATATTCGTACAACGCCGGATTGGTACAAATAGAATGAATAGCATCGGCCATAGCATGAATATCCCAATAATCTGTTTTAATACATTTCTCAAGGATTTCAGCACAACCCGATTGTTTAGATATGATAGTAGGTACACTACACTGCATGGCTTCCAACGGAGATATACCAAAAGGTTCAGATACAGAAGGCATAATATATACATCACTAGCCTTCAACATTTCATATACCTGCTTACCTTTCATAAATCCCGGGAAATGGAAACGATCTGCAATACCTCTTTCTGCAGCCAGTCTGATCATTGCATTCATCATATCACCACTACCTGCCATTACGAAACGGATATTACGGCTACGCTTCAATACAAGCGCTGCTGCTTCTACGAAATATTCCGGTCCTTTCTGCATGGTAATACGTCCCAAGAATGTAACAATCTTCTCTTTCGGGTTTCTTTTTGGAACAATATCCTGTATTTCCTGCGACAAAGGTGATACTGCATTATGTACAGTAAAGCACTTGCGAGGATCCTGATAATATTTATGAATCACAGTCTGACGTGTCAGCTCACTCACACACATGATACAATCTGCATGATCCATACCATTCTTCTCTATTGAATAAACAGTAGGATTTACATTACCGCGACTACGGTCAAAATCGGTTGCATGCACATGGATAACCAACGGCTTTCCGGAAATCTGTTTTGCATGGATACCTGCCGGATAAGTCAACCAGTCGTGCGAATGAATGATATCAAATTCCTGCTGACGGGCAACAACACCTGCCACAATAGAATAATTGTTTATCTCCTCATGAAGATTATCCGGATATCGGCCAGAGAACTCCATACATCCCAAATCATTAGTATGCATGTAGTTGAAATCGGCATATATATGATCACGCATATCATAATACAACTGCGGATCCATATAACTACCTACTCTGCTATTGACATAGTCCCACTGTACATCACGCCATACAATAGGCACACTATTCATTCCTATAATTTTCAAGAAGCTTTGGTCCTCATCGCCCCAAGGTTTCGGTATACAAAACGTAATATCCATGTCGGGTTGTTGCGACATACCTTTTGTCAAACCGTAACTGGCTGTACCCAAACCTCCTAAAATATGAGGAGGAAATTCCCAACCAAACATTAAAACTTTCATACTCTCTCCCCCTTTTTATTAGTTATCATACTTTTCCAATAAATTCAATGTACGCAAAATCTCAGCCACATTCATAGCAAATGATACAGCTCCTCGTCCTTTAAACGGTGGGTTTCCATCAAACAATTCAGGAATAGAGCCAATGCAATGGCGAGTCATTTCATCTTCATAGCTGATCAATTGACGTTCCACGAAGGAGATCGCACTGCGCTTATAGATGCGCAAATAAGCCTCCAGGTAGAATCCTTCAAGCCAAGGCCATGCTGTACCCTGATGATATGCATAATCACGCTGCAACTGAGGACCTACATAGTTTGGATTATATCCTCCACTCTTCGGGCTCAACGAACGAAGTCCTTTAGGAGTAAGAAGTTCCTTAGTCACAATATCCACCACAGCTTTCTTTTGTTTCGCATCCAAAGGAGAATAATCGAATGCTGCTGTAAATATCATATTCGGACGAACACTCCAGTCCATCATTGTTCCATCGACATAATCGAGCAGATAACCATATTCATTCAGGAAAGTATCTATAAATGAATGAGCTACACGTGTTGCCAACTGTTCCAGACGAACGGTAAACTCATTTTCATTATTTTCTCCCAAAAGTGCTGCCACAAATTTCAGTGCATTGTACCACAATGCATTAAATTCTACAATATATCCTGTACGAGGAATTACCGGATGACCGTTAACAGAAGAGTTCATCCAAGTAATTGCTTTTTCCTTTCCGTCAGAATAAATCAGGCCATTCTCACACACCGTCATATTAGGATGCTTGCCATCGAGCAAGAACGTCATGATGTCTTTCAGTAATGCACCATATCTGGCCTTGGCGGCATCATGGGATACCATTTTATCATATTGCTGAATAGTCCATACAGCCCACAATAAAACATCCGGATGTTCCATTTCATATACTTTCAAGTCAGTCTGCTCGCCTTTCATGAAAGCATAAATGGCCTTGACTGCAGTGTCCATTACAGTCTCAAACTTTTCTACTTCATTAATAGCCAACATCAATCCCGGCAATGCAATAAACATATCGCGAGCACGACATTTGAACCAAGGATAACCAGCCAAAACATATGACTCTCCGTGCTGTTTATTCAGGAACTGATGAGCGGCATTAATCAAACAATTCTTGAAATTGTCTCTCGGAATTCGTCTATCCACCTCAGAAGCAAAAAGTCCGTTCAGTTCTGCAGGATCAATCGGAGACACAGCTCCTGAAAAGACAATGGATTCCCCTTTTTCAATATCCATTTCAAAATAGCCCGGAACATAAAGATCTTCATTGAAATCATAGCCACGTTCCTGTTCTTTCGGATATTCGATTCCTCTATACCAATCGGGAGTAAAACAGAATGTATTCGACTTACTGAACTGCATATACAAATCCGGATATCCGGCATACATACATGTCTTTATTCCGTTTTCAACGGCCTCATACTGACGGTTCACCTTATCATTTTCATGAGTATACTGACGTACACTACGGAATGCCAAGTAAGGACGGAAACGAAGAGTTGTCTTTGAATGTGCTTCCATCAAAGTATACCGGATCAGAATTCGATTTTCATGGTGTACGAAAATAATTTCTTTTTTCAATACAACCCCACCTACCCTATAAATAGTAGTAGGCACCTTGTCGCACTCAAACTCACGGATGTACTTATGACCGCGCGGACTATAATTATCACCATGATATTTGTGTAACCCAAGATTGAATTCAGCTCCATGCTGAATAACAGTCTCATCCAAAGAAGAAAGCAACACATGGTTCTCATCATCCAATTCAGGAATTGGAATCACAAGCAACCCATGATATTTGCGAGTATTACAATCTACAATAGTAGAACAATGATACGCTCCAGACCGGTTTGTACGAAGAATCTCACGCGGTAAAGACTCTTCCAAATTTGTCATCAGCGTCTTATCGAATCGTAAATAACTCATAGTTGTATATTAAGGTTATAGTTAATTATTCTATAAAAAATGTTATTTTTACATGTGCTCAAAATTAGTAATTAAATAAACACTACAAAATTAAAAGTGTACTTTTTTTTCTTCATCCTTGTTTTTTTCTCTACTACAAGAAGCTTTCTCCCGACTCATTCGTTTTTTACTTCAAGCATATAGCAAATCTGAAAAATTCTAAGTACCTTTGTAGCATAGAATACATTATACACATATACGTAAAACAATATGCAGGAAAAAATCATTATTCTTGATTTCGGGTCGCAGACCACACAGCTTATCGGGCGTCGTGTTCGCGAACTGAACATGTATTGCGAGATTGTTCCCTACAACAAGTTTCCACACAATGACCCTTCTGTAATTGGTGTCATTCTTTCCGGAAGCCCTTTCTCCGTATACGACGAGAAAGCTTTTAAGGTAGACTTGACAGACATTCGCGGCAAGTACCCTATTTTAGGCATCTGCTATGGCGCGCAATTTATGGCTTACACCAATGGCGGAAACGTTGAACCGGCTAATACACGTGAATACGGACGTGCACATCTGGCTACTTTCAAACACGACAATCCGTTACTGAAAGGCATTCGTGAAAACTCTCAAGTTTGGATGAGCCACGGTGACACCATCACTGCAATACCGGAAAACTTTGAAATTATCGCATCAACAGACAAGGTTGCAGTAGCTGCTTATCAGGCTAAAGGAGAAAAACTGTGGGGAGTACAGTTCCATCCGGAAGTATTCCACAGCGAAGACGGAACATTACTTTTGAAAAACTTCGTAGTAGACATTTGCGGCGGTAAGCAAGACTGGAGCGCTGCTTCATTCATTGAAACAACTGTAGCTGAATTGAAAGCACAATTAGGCAATGATAAAGTTGTTTTAGGTTTGAGTGGAGGTGTAGACTCTTCAGTAGCAGCCGTATTGCTGAACAAGGCTATCGGCAAGAACCTGACATGTATCTTTGTCGACCACGGAATGTTGCGTAAAAACGAATTCAAGAATGTATTGCATGATTACGAATGTCTGGGATTGAACGTAATCGGTGTAGACGCCAGCAAAAAATTCTTCTCAGAACTGGCTGGTGTAACAGAACCGGAACGTAAACGTAAGATTATCGGCAAAGGATTCATTGATGTATTCGATGAAGAAGCACATAAGATTAAAGATGTAAAATGGCTGGCACAGGGTACTATCTACCCAGACTGCATCGAATCTTTGTCTATTACCGGTACAGTAATCAAGAGTCACCACAATGTAGGTGGTCTGCCGGAAAAGATGAACCTGAAGCTTTGCGAACCTCTCCGCCTTTTGTTTAAAGACGAAGTACGTCGTGTAGGACGTGAATTAGGTATGCCGGAACATCTTATTACCCGTCATCCGTTCCCAGGTCCGGGATTAGCTGTACGTATTTTAGGAGATATCACTCCGGAAAAAGTACGTATCCTGCAAGACGCAGACGACATCTTCATCCAGGGTTTACGCGACTGGGGCTTGTACGATCAGGTATGGCAGGCTGGAGTCATCCTGCTTCCGGTACAGAGTGTAGGTGTAATGGGCGATGAACGTACCTACGAACGTGCCGTAGCATTGCGTGCCGTAACAAGTACTGATGCCATGACTGCCGACTGGGCACACTTGCCTTACGAATTCATGGCAAAGGTTTCGAACGATATCATCAACAAAGTAAAAGGCGTAAACCGCGTTTGCTACGATATCTCTTCAAAACCACCTGCAACAATCGAGTGGGAATAATTTAAACCCTATTTAACGTGAGTTCGATATAAAATCAAAAGATAGTAAGTTGCCCGTCATTGATAAAACTAACATCAATGGCGGGTTTCTTTTCAAAGAAACAGTATGCTGCAATAGCCGACAAAGAGTTAGCAATGAAATTGTTGAAGGAACGGTGTCTGGAATGTCTTATGAATCAATATCCTCTGATTACGGCAAACACGTAAAGGAGTGGAATCAACAAAGCCGATACCGGTACAGGTCCCTAACAGGACTTTCTTGATGAAAAATGGGAGAAGCAGTACTTCCTTTTCCAGTTCCACAAAACGGTTGTAGGACACCTGACACGGAAACAGGTATTTCAGATGTTTGCAGATATACTCCTTGTAATAATGCTTGAAACAACGAAAACCACCGGAATGAAACAGGATAAGAATCACTATAACTTCAGCATCGCTCATGCGGTTTAGTTTGTTTCGATGCTTGGTATTCTTGTCTTCAATCATATATTTTTTCTGTTATAACGCAAATTCCTTGTCAATATCTTTCGGCCGTAAATTCTGTATTTTGTGGAAATCAGCTTTTACTCCATTTATATATAGTGTAGCAGAACCCCGAGAAGTTATTACAGCTCCTTCCTTGCGATTTACGACTACCCCCGGAATCATTAAGTTATACAATAAATCATATCCATTATATGCATATTTTGATTGTAGTTTACTGGGTATAATCAGTAAACAGTCTTTTTTCTGAATAAATGAACTACCTGTTATGGTGACTCCATCTAGTGTTACATTGTTTTCTTCTAATATGACCGTTGGCAGTTCATAATCCCTGTCGGGCATTTCAAAGTCAAGAAAACGGCTGATATATCCGATGCAGTTGACAGAAAGAATGTATTTTCCCTCCTTTATGTTATCCAGACAAAATCCTCCCTTCTCATCCGTCACGCTTCCTTTGACAAAAGAGGAGTCTGGAGCCAGTATTGTATGGTGGCTGCCGGTATGGAGTTCTGTGCTATGTCTTTTATACTTCCGGTTACTTTATGATTGGCAGAGTAGGCACTCACAACGAAGAGACTGGCGATCAGCAGGCAGATTTTGTTTTTTCATATCTATTCTTAATTTTATGTAGATTCATATTATTCAGCTTTCAATATTGCACTGTTTATTGTAGTGTTAATATTACGCTGTTCTTTAGAAGTGTTCTTTCCAAAGTCGAATGTATAAGCCACTTTGATATAACCTGTTTTTTGATACGTTTCACTATAAGAGCTGTTATGAAAACGATATACCCCCATATCCATATACATTTTAGTTCGGTTGTGTTTGCTAAATGTATTGTCCGTACCGGCTTCTGCCATCCAATTTTTATGATTCCAACGCACAAATGCACCGTAAGTTGCAGGGGTATCTATGAAAGCGGGATAATTATCTAATGTTTTTCCCGTAGATTTTCCGTGTATATTAAATGCAAAATTTTTCCAGTAATAGTTTATATCCATGCTTCCTCCCCATTCGTTTTTATGTTGCTTTACCTTTCCCGTAATTTCATTATAACGATAAAATCCTAGCAGTTTAATATGTAAACTAGGAATTATCTTGTAAGTAACAGCAAGTGAGCCTTTTAATTGATGAAAATTTCCTCCAGTACAGAATGTATTCACCAGTTTATCATTTTCTATATAGTAATCACTGAAAACACTGTTTATAGCTCCAAAATAAAGACCTGCCACTTGTAGACTGATTTTTCCTTTCTGGTGGTTATAAACCAAATAACTATTATAATAATTGGTCTTTTCCAGATGCGGATTTCCTCGTTTAACAGACAATGAATCCAATTCTTGATTCACATTATTTATCCATTCCATAGGTGGATTGGAATTTCCTGTATTCAATCCATACAATATAGAGTTTTCGGAATTTATCTGATAGTTCAATAAGATATTAGCATGGGGAGACAGGTAACGTTTTGCTTCATTTCTATGCAAACAATATTGCAATAAATCACCTCCAAGCTGCAAACTCATATATATTTTTCCGATGCTTTGATTGTATTGTCCCATTAATAAAGTCTCAGTTGTCCATAAATGACTCCATTCATTAAAACCTTCTTTATATGTGGCAGAAGAAATAGAATGTAAATGGCTGAAGTTTAATCCGAAAAAGTTGTTGTGTTTTAATTGGATATTATAATCTGTTGAAAATGCAATATTGTATAAACTTTCGTCCACTTTCGTATGAGAAAAGTAGTTTCTTTCCGTGTACTTTCGTATATACTTATTGTTTGTATAAGTAGCCGTTAAATCAACATTAAAAAACTGCGTCTGTCCCAATTTAAAACTTCCATATAAATTCAAACTTGGCATTAGGGTAGTCTGGGTTGTTTCAGTTTTTGCACTAATATCATTAACTGGAGCACTATCATATTCAATGACACTTTTACTATAATTGTCAGGCATGCTTTGATGGACGAAGGAAATTTTTCCTGCTAATGTCCGTTTATCATTGCTGTCATTAATATTCAGTTGTGCATATTGTTTGTTCTTATTCAACTCTGCATCATCTACATGAGTTGTACGGCTTATTTCCTGCTCCGGGAAGTAAAAAGTTTCTTTTTTATCTGTTCGTATCCCACCATTATGTTCCATGGAATGACCGGCAAATAGCGTATAGCTAGTATTTTTGTGCATAACCTTTAGATTGGCATTGTAGTCGCCTCCCCAATACCCGATAGTTTGCATCCCATCTAATGCAACATAACCACCCGTATTTTTCTTTTTCAATATATAGTTGACCGAGGCTTTATCACCTGCATACTTCCCCGTAGGCATTTCAAAATATTCTATTTTTTCAATATCTTTAGGACGAAGAGCATGTATTTCTTTGTAGTCAGCTTTTTGCCCATTTATATAAAGGGTAGCTTCTCCCAACAATGTATTTACCGAACCTTTTTGTGTATTGACAGACATTCCCGGAATCATCAGATTATACAAAAGATCATATCCTGTAGAGGCGTGTTTTACTTGTTGTTCAGTTGGAATAATTAATACCCGATCTTTTTGACGAACAAAAGAAGAAGCTTTTACTACTACTTCATCCAATAATATATTATCCTTTTTCAGCGTAAGCAAAGGTAATTTCTTATCTTGGCTTCCTATACTAAAAATATGCCATTGCGGTATATATCCCATAGAACTTACAAAAAGTAGATAATCACCCGAATATACATTTTGCAGGCAATAGTTACCTATACTATCCGTTATGGTTCCTTGTACAAAGGAAGAATCGGGATGTAATAGCTGAATGGAAGCATAAATTACTTCTTGTTTGTTTTCACTCTTCACATTACCTTTGACCAATACTTGAGAAATCATAGGAAGCACATGAAACAACCACAAACAAACAGTTAAACCTAATATTTTCATTAATAACTTTTTGAATTAAAATTATTTTTAGTAGATGACAAAAAGCTCTACTATTAATCATCTAATTATCAATAGATTATATTTGCAAAAAAAATCCTTTAAAATCAGTAACTTTAAAGAAAAATTCACCGCTTTTTCTATGAAGACTACTGATTCCAAAGACTTAGTCAAAGTTAACCCAACCCTCCCGATTATACAAGAGTATTTTGGAAATTCGATGAATCTAGCCCGCATTAAGTTTATGGCTTATATTGCTCCACGCACTTTGTGTGGTGCAGGCTGTAAGCCTTCACAAACCGGCTTCGGCAATGCCTACGTCGGTTGAGCGTGATTCCAATCTGTGCCGCATTCAGTGATTCATCGCCAACTATGCCTTGGACCTTGACCTGGTAACAAGGATGATCTTCTCATTGCTTCCTGTTAAGGATGGTTTGGTTCCGAGTATGGACCATACTAACTGGAAGCTCGGAGAGTTCAATATCAACATACTCACCCTCGGCATCACCTACAAAGGCAATGCCTTTCCATTGCTATTCAGCCTTTTGGACAAACGAGGCAATTCCAATTGGGAGGAACGCAAGACTATCATGGAACGATTCATCCGACTTTTTGGACATGACTGCATCGACTGCCTTGTGGCCGACCGAGAGTTTATCAGCAAAGAGTGGATTGACTGGCTTAACAACAACAGGATTCGATACTATATCTGTATTCGGCAGGATATGTGGGTTGTCAAGCCCTCCACAGGAAAAAGAATCAGAGTGTGGTGGCTCTTCAACTCCCTCAAAGTCGGACAGGAGAAATTCTACTACAAGCTTCTTTTGCATAAAGGGCAGTATGTCTATCTCGCCGGAAGTCGGATCAAGGACTCTGACGGGATACCAGAACTTCAGATTCTGATCTGTTTCAACCGACCTGAAGATGGAGTAGCGACCTAGAAAAATAAACTGATAAAAATTCTGAAGTATGGATGAAGAGCTAAGTCGTTGGTCAAATATGGTCTTGAGGAAATCTCAAACGCGCTTTTCCGATCGATATATACACCCCAATTCGATGCATTCAAATTTTTGTCATGTACTTAATAATTTGGTACTATAAATTTAATACTTTTACCGCTATGCTTCTAATTATCAATGAAATATATTTATCCTTATTTCGAACTCACGTTATTTATAGCCTTCCGTAAGGCATTTGGAGTGAAGGTGTGTCAAAATGCACACCTTCTGTTTTTTTACGCACAAAGCCCCGACTTTCACAAGCTGGGGCTTTGTTATTACCTAAAGA